>VNIW01000005.1_pt1 | contig 281932 bp, 251 predicted proteins | sample 7248591 | NCBI WGS metagenome assembly VNIW01 (sample SAMN12251776, study PRJNA551026) | human skin metagenome | isolation source: skin samples from patients infected with Netherton Syndrome | host: Homo sapiens | place: France:Paris | reverse complement strand
GCCCGGCCCTACCACCTAGTCGGAATCCAGCCCTACCACCGTTCCGCAACACCCCTACCAACAAGCCGCTCTCAGCACCGATGGCGATACCGATGACGATGGGCACCCACACCTTCGAGTTATCGAGCAAGAAGACCATCCACTCGGGCAGCGCCGGGAGGTCAGGGAAATCGATGTTCGGCCAGTTGATGTCCGGCCAATCGATACTGATGGTTGGCAGATGGATTTGGGGAGGTTCGGGTATGTCTGGAAGGTCTGGCCAGTTGATGTCGGGGATGGGCAGCCAGTCCAGCAGCTTGCGAAGGATAGGACCAAGTACGATGACGGCCAACGCCCAGCCGCCCTTTCCGAGGCCTGCGAGGAGGGGATAGGTCACGCGTTTAACGGGGCTTTGCTCCATCTCTTCGCGACGCCGCGCTCCACGGCTGCCAGCTGGTGGATCGAACTCGACCACCTCTGAGCCGTTGTGATAGGTCACCTCGAGCAACTCGTCGAGAGCATTCGCGTGGAGCTTGAGGTGCGGCTTCGTGCGGTTGACAAGCTCTAAGCTGTGCAGCTCGTCGGTATCGATTTGTTTTAGTGCCACTCGCGCCGAAGACAACGAGGTGTACCTTCCAAGGACTTCGCCATCGCGGCAAATTTGCACGCGAATAGGTGGATTATCAATGAATGCCCGGATTCTTTCTTTAAGCGGCATGTTGGCGTCCAGGGCGGTGTATTCTTGCTCGCTCGGTTCTTGCGGCCAGTCTTCATAAGCTGCAGCAAACTCCACATCGGGGCCGACCGTGACTTCGAGTTTTCCGGCCTCCGGATGGTCAAGCGTCCACGTTTCCATGACCTAGGCCTTCCTTCCTGTTAACCAGCTGCCCAACCAAGCAAGCAGGACGACTTCAACTGCGTAAATCCACGTACCGGTGTTGTAGTAGACCTTGGTAGAAAACCAAAATATAAAGGCCGCAATGAGCGGAAAGGACAGCGTATAGCGGAAGAGCCGGCCATCCAGCATGCCCAATGCCAATGCCATCACTGGCAGCAGCACCAGCATGGTCACAGTCGCTGTACTCCCACTAAGAGTTGCGCCCACAATCCCCGGTACCACGAAGAACGCTAACGCGGTAGCGATAAACGAGAGGTAGGCCCGCTTCGGACGAGACGTTGATTCCATGGCCCTGACCTTACAGCCCGCGAGATCATTCTTAGGAATGATTCTTTGACTTCGTGTGGTAGGGGGGATTCCTAATATCGAGCGACGGCGATGCGCTAGAGATATCTGGAAGCTGCAAGAAATGGAAAATGTGGATACGAAGCTAAAACCCTCGCCTGCCGGGTTGAACGCCGAGCAAGCGAGGGGAGAATTTGTGCCCCCGACAGGGATCGAACCTGCGACCTTCGGTACCGGAAACCGATGCTCTAATCCGCTGAGCTACGGAGGCAAATGATAGGTGGCATGCGCCAGATATCAACGGTGTGATTCTAGCGCATGCCAGTAGTTAGAAGCTAATGCGGGGTGAGTTCCGCATACGAGCCTTACTTCACGATGATGACTATGAGATCGCGCGGACCGTGCACGCCCTCGACGCGGGAGAGCTCAATATCGGAAGTAGCAGACGGGCCGGAAATCCAGGTTGCTGGGAAGTCCGGATTGATGCGCGAGACCATCTCCGGCACGCCGTAGACCACCTGCTCTTTGCGTACGATGCATACATGGCGGTCTGGGACCAGCGTGAGAGCGCGGCGGCCGCACAGCGGGCCCGCCTCCAGTACGATGGTGCCGGTCTGTGCGGAAGTTACGTGGGACTCAGTGAGCACGGCGTCGACAGTATCCAGCTCGCGTGGGTCAGACGTGGGATCGTCGGCGGTTAAGGTGACGTCGGAGGTGATGGCGTCGATAAGCGCGGCGTCCATGCCCTGTGCATAGGTCACAGTGGAGCAATTCTTGTCCGTGAAGACCTGCGAGATGGTCTGGGCCAGAGAAACTTCATCCGTGACGTGGACCTCCGCCTTGTAATCCTCAAGGCGGTCAACCAGCATGTCACGCAGCTCATCCGCGTTTAGCGTGCCCTGCGTTTCGTACTCACGCGGGATGTCGACGTGTTTAGGCAGGCCTGCCTGCTTTTGGGCGCTGCGGATACGTCCCAGGATCTCTTCTTTGGGGGTACTCACTTGATGCCCTCCTTCTTGGCTTGGGCGAGCAATTCTTTAGCTTCATCGGAGTCAAACCACTGACGGAAAGACTTCTTTGGGGGGACTGCAGTATCGCGGGCGTCGGACCAGCCGGAGAGGAACAAAGGCAAGCTATCAATGACGCCGTTGAAGCCGCCCAATACGCGGCCGAGGGCGACCATGTGGGTGATCTGGTTCCAGACCTTTGGGTGACCCCACACGAGCTGAACCGCGCTAAACAGTTTGGATTCCACCGGCGGGGTAGCGTTGGTGACCTTTTGGTGGCGGTTTTCCAAGATGACGTCGGTCAGCGGAATCTTGACCGGGCAGACTTCGTCGCAGCGGCCGCAGAGCGAGCAAGCATAAGGCAGGCTGGCGGAAGGATCGTGGTGGTCCTTGATACCGGTTAGCTGCGGGGTAATGGAGATGCCGATGGGGCCTGGGTAGACCGAGCCGTAGGCGTGGCCGCCGGCGCGTTCGTAGACCGGGCATACGTTCAGGCAGGCGGAGCAGCGGATGCACTTGAGTGCCTGGTGGCCGATCGGACTGGATAGTGCTGCGGTACGGCCGTTATCCAGCAGAACGAGGTGGAAGTTCTGCGGGCCATCGTTTTCAGTTACGCCCGCCCACATCGAGGTGTACGGGTTCATGCGCTCTGCCGTGGAAGAACGCGGCAAAAGCTGCAGGAAGACCTCAAGGTCCTGGAATGTTGGCACGAGCTTTTCGATGCCCATCACAGTAATCAGGGTCTCCGGCAGGGTAAGACACATGCGGCCGTTGCCCTCAGACTCCACGATATTGATGGTGCCGGTTTCTGCGACACCAAAGTTCGCGCCGGAGATGGCGACCTTGGCCTTCATGAACTGCTCGCGCAGGAAGGTACGAGAAGCCTCCGCGAGTTCGGCTGGCTCAGCCTTTAGGGATTCATCCGTGTGCGGCATTTTGTTGACGAAGATGTCACGGATTTCGGCACGGTTGCGGTGGATGGCTGGAACCAGGATGTGGGAGGGCTTATCCTCGCCCAGCTGAACGATGAGCTCAGCCAGGTCGGTTTCGCGGGCATTGATCCCTACGGACTCGAGGTGCTCGTTCAGGCCGATTTCCTGGGTTGCCATGGACTTGACCTTGACGACGTCGGTCTCACCGGTCTCGCGGATAAGGCCCTCGATGATCTCGTTGGCTTCCTTGGCGTCGCGGGCCCAGTGAACAATGCCGCCGCGCTTGGCTACCTCTTCCTCAAACTGGAGGAGGAGCTCAGGCATCCGGGCTGCCACGTCCTCTTTGAGGGCGGAGCCGGCGTCACGCAGTTGCTGCCAATCCGGTAGCTCTTCGACGGCGTTGGCGCGCTTATTGCGAATAGTGGTGGTGGCGTGGTGCAGGTTGCGGCGCTGGGTAGCGTTGTTCAGGCCGACGTGTGCCAGCGGCACGAATGCCTTGCTGCCGCGCAGGTTGCCGTAACCTTCGGGCGCCCGCGGTGGGGTGGTATCGAGGAAGGAAGTCATTAGAGCATTTTCTCCTTGGAATATGCGGCCGTATCAGGGGTCCATGGGTGCTCCTTGGTGGAAGCCAGGATTTCGGCCATGTGGATAACGCGCACGCCACTGCGCTGGCGGGAGAGGGCGCCGCCGATGTTCATCAGGCAGGAAGAGTCACCGCCGGTCAAGTACTCAGCCTCGGTGTCCTTTACGTGGCGGGTCTTGTCCGAGACCATGGCCTGGGAGACCTCAGGATTCTTAATAGAGAAGGTACCGCCGAAGCCACAGCACTCTTCCACGTTTTCTAGCGGCACGAGGTCGATGCCCTCGACCTTGCTCAGCAGCTGGTACGGGCGGTCACCCAACTTCAAAAAGCGCAAGCCATGGCAGGAAGCGTGGTAGGTGACCTTATGCGGGAAGAAGGCACCTAAGTCGGTGCGCTGCTCGATGTCGACCAAGAACTCCGGGAGGTCCAAGGTCTTCTGGGAAGCAATCTTGGCGCCGTCGACGTCAGCGGAGGTGCCGAAGCGGTCAGCAATCTTGGCGTGCTGTTCGCGGACTGCGCCGACGCAGGAGCCAGAAGCGGAGACTACGTAGTCAATGGAAGGATCCGCGAAGGCGTCCGCATAGCTGCGGATCATCCCTAGGGTTTCCTTCTGATAACCGGTATTGATATGCATTTGTCCGCAGCAGGTCTGCTCTTCCGGGAAGACCACTTCATGGCCCAAGCGGGAGAGGATTAGTGCGGTTGCTTTGTGTGCGTCCGGGAAGAGGGCGTCACCAATGCACGTGGAAAATAGTGCAATTCGCATACTTTGCGCTCCTTTTACTGCCCAAGTTTGCCTCCGATGAGCTGGATGCAGGAGGCTCAGGCAAACGTTTTTCGTTGTGGAATAAATACTACCGATAACTCCGCAGATATTCTGTCGAAAAAGGCCTGTTTAACTGGGGTTATTTCACAACACTAGTGTTGCGAAATTGCTCACGTGCACAGATGGACGCACGGCTTTTGTCAGAGCCCGATCTGCGGCGCCAAGTGAGTCTTGCGTCACTGGCAAGTTCAAACCTTTTGGGGGTATACAAAAGTCGCCACACCTAATAACCGGGTAGGTGCGGCGACTATTTGGCTTTGAAAATTGCGGCTATGGAACTAGGAAGCCCAGCACATTGGTCATTAGGAACACGATGATGCAGACCGTGGCCAGGAAGGCGAGAGAGTAGCCCACCACGGCCTTCAGGATGCGGGATTCCTCGCCTTCCATCTTGACGGCCGTTGCGGCGATGGCCAGAGACTGCGGGGAAATCATCTTGCCCACCACGCCGCCGGCGGTGTTAGCAGCAAGCATGAGGTCTGGATTGACGGAGATGCGCTCGGCGGCGGTGACTTGGAGGTTAGCAAAGAGAGCGTTGGACGAGGTGTCCGAGCCGGTGACGGCCGTGCCAATCCAGCCCAGGGCGGGTGCGAAGAGAGCGAAGATGCCGCCTGCCGACGCCACGAACTCACCAATAGAGATGGTCTGGCCGGAGTAATTCATGGTGTAAGCCAAGGCTAGGACCAAGATAATCGTAAGCGCCGAGAACTTCATGCGGGCGCAGACCTCGCCAAACTTGGCAAGCGGCGCGGACTTTGCCAGATGGTAGTGGCCGCCTTCATTGAAAATCCAGAAGATGATTGCCACGATTAGTCCAGAAATCAGCAGCAAGGTGCCGGGATTACCAAAAACGTTGAAGCTAAACGAGGTGTCCATTGCCTTGCCGGCAGAGTCAAGGACTGTGCCATCCAGGCCCGGCCAAGCGAACTTAATCTTCCAGAAACCAAAGAGCTTGGGCACGGCGGTGGCAAGCGCAAAGACTGCGGTAACCACGGCGTAGGGAAGCAGCGCCATCCAGATGCGGACGCCGGAAAGATCGGTGACTTCTTCCTGCGCTGGGATCTCCATGCGCTGACGCAGTTCGGCAACGCCCTTTGGCTTCCACATGCGCAGGAACACGAATGCGCAGCCCAGGGAAACGATGCAGGCCACGACGTTAGTCAGTTGGTAGGCAAAGAAGTTGGCCGCGGCCCACTGGGCGATGGCGAAGGAGCCGCCGATGACTGCGGCAGCAGGGGCTGCCTCCCTGACGCCGCGCATGCCGTCCAGGATGAAGAGGATGAAAAATGGCACCGCGGCTGCGATTAGTAGGACCTGCAAGGAAATCAGGCCCGCAATATCGGCGGTCTGCTCCGCGGTGCGGCCGCCAACTTCACCTGCGGTGGTAACGGGGATACCCACGGCGCCGAAGGCAACGGGTGCGGTATTTGCAATAAGGACGGTGGTGGCAGCCTTCAGTGGTTTGACACCCAATGCCAGAATCATCGTTGCGGTAATCGCTACCGGAGCGCCGAAGCCTGCCAGGGCTTCGAGGAGGCCGCCGAAGCAGAACGCGATGAGGATGGCCTGGATGCGGATATCGCCTTCGCCAAGCAGGTCGAAGGTCTTGCGCAGATCCTCAAACCGGCCGGAAGCTACGGTGATCTCGTAGAACCAGATGGCGGTGATGATGACCCAGACGATGGGAAGCAGGCCAAACAGGCCGCCGCGGACCGCGGAGGAAAAGGCCATGCCTGCTGGCATATCGAAGCCGAAGGTGGCGATGAGGATTGCAACGGCCAGGGCAACTGCGCCCGAGGTGTGTGCGCGGGCTTTAAGGCCCAGCAACATGATGAAGAAAGCGATAAGCGGTAGCGTCGCTACGGCAGCGGAAAGGCCAAGGCTACCGCCGATGGCATCCGTCGATATTTGGAAGGTGTTCATAGTTGCCTAAGTCTCTAGAAGGAAAACGAGTGTTTTATTTAATACTAGGTCTTCCTAAAGCCTAAATCTTAAGCGAGCCTTGTCGCGACAGTTTCGCAATAAGGGGCATATGTCACACAAGTTGCTTGCTGTCATAAAAAGCTCCAACGCGTGCCTGATGCTGCTCATGTCAGTGCGGGACGATAGACTCTGACGCTATGAATCCCGTAGATCTTTCTGTGCTTATTAAAGAGACCGCAGTCGCTGTATTGAGCGAACACGAGCTCGACACCGCCGTCCTTCCTGAGACCGTGACCGTGGAGCGTCCGCGTAATCCCGAGCACGGTGACTACGCCACCAACTTGGCCCTGCAGGTAGCCAAGAAGGCTGGCGTGAATCCGCGTGATCTGGCCACCTGGCTCGCTGAGGCGCTGGCAGAAAACGCTGCTATCGACGTCGCGGAGATCGCCGGCCCAGGCTTTTTGAACATCCGTCTGGCCGCTGCTGCGCAGGGCGCAATCGTCAGCCAGGTTCGCGAGGCCGGTACTTCTTATGGCCACAATGATGCTTATAAGGATCAGAAGATCAACCTGGAGTTCGTTTCTGCGAACCCCACCGGCCCAATCCACCTAGGTGGCACCCGCTGGGCAGCAGTAGGTGACTCCCTGGGGCGCGTGCTCGAGGCTTCGGGAGCTGAGGTTACTCGCGAGTACTACTTCAACGATCACGGTCGCCAGATTGACCGTTTCTCCCACTCCCTCGTTGCTGCGGCCAAGGGCGAGCCGACCCCGGAAGATGGCTACGGCGGAGACTACATCCAGGAGATTGCGGCCAAGGTTGTCGAGCAGGTCCCGAACGCACTGGAAGGTTCTTTAGACGAGGTCCGCGAGAAGTTCCGCGCCTCCGGCGTGGAGATGATGTTCGCGCACATCAAGGATTCTCTCCACGAGTTTGGCGTTGACTTCGACGTCTACTTCCACGAGAATTCCCTCTTTGAGTCCGGCGCCGTCGAAAAGGCCGTCGCTCACCTGAAGGACAACGAGAAGCTCTACTTCGAAGATGGTGCATGGTGGCTGAAGTCCACCGACTACGGCGATGACAAGGACCGCGTGGTCATCAAGTCTGACGGCGACGCCGCATACATCGCTGGCGATATCGCTTACGTAGCTGACAAGTTTGACCGCGGCCACGACCTGGCCATCTACATGCTGGGCGCGGATCACCACGGTTACATCGCCCGCCTGCGCGCGGCCGCTGCCGCCATGGGCTATAACCCAGAGCAGGTCGAGGTGCTCATCGGCCAGATGGTCAACCTCCTGCGTGACGGTCAGGCAGTAAAGATGTCCAAGCGTGCCGGCACCGTCATCACCCTCGACGATCTCGTCGAGGCCATCGGCGTCGATGGCGCACGCTACTCCCTGGTGCGTTCTTCCGTGGATCAGTCCATCGACATCGACTTGGGCCTGTGGGCTTCCCAGTCCTCCGATAACCCGGTTTACTACGTTCAGTACGGCCACGCGCGCATCTGCTCCATCCTGCGCAAGGCACAAGAGCTGGGCCTTGATGCCGCAGCTATGGCAGATGCAGATCTCGCGCTTCTCACACACGAGAAGGAAGGCGATCTCATTCGCACTCTGGGCGAGTTCCCTGAGGTTGTCTCCACCGCAGCGACCTTGCGCGAGCCGCACCGCATCGCCCGCTTCGCCGAGGAGTTGGCGGCTGTGTTCCACCGCTTCTATGACCAGTGCCAGGTGCTGCCGAAGGCGGACGAGGCAACGCAGCCAATCCACATCGCACGCCTCGCGCTTGCCGACGCCGCACGTCAGGTCCTCTCCAACGCTCTGACCATGGTGGGTGTCAGTGCCCCGGAGAAGATGTAAATGGATTTCAACCAGCTTCCAGCCCACGTCTGGCCGCGCAACGCCAAGCGCCAGGACGATGGCGTGGTCGCCATCGCCGGCCTGCCACTTACAGAGCTCGCGCAGGAATACGGCACGCCGCTCTATGTCTTTGACGAGGACGATTTCCGCTCTCGTTGCCGCGACATGGCACGTGCCTTCGGCGGACCTGAGCACGTGCACTATGCATCGAAGGCATTTTTGACCAAGCGCATCGTGAAGTGGGTGGCCGAGGAAGGCCTATGCCTTGACGTGGCTTCCCTCAATGAGGCCAAAGTAGCCCTGGCAGCTGGTTTCCCGCCGGAGCGCATGACCGCGCACGGCAACAACAAAGAGCGCGAGTACCTACAGCTGTGTGTGGACAATGGTGTAGCGCACGTCGTGCTCGACAATGAGGGTGAGCTGGCGCAGCTTGATGAAATCGCGCGTGCGGCCGGCCGCGTTCAGCCAGTCATGATTCGCGTCAAGCCCGGCGTCGATGCCCACACCCACGAATTCATCGCAACCTCGCATGAGGATCAAAAATTCGGCATCTCCCTGGCCACAGGTGCGGCATTTGGTGCCTCCAAGGCAGCTCTGGAAGCTGAAAACCTGGAGCTGGTGGGGCTGCACTGTCACGTGGGTTCGTCTGTTTTCAATGCTGATGGCTTTAAATTGGCCGCCGAACGCGTGCTTTCGCTCTATAAGCGCATTCATACCGAGCTGGGGGTAGCGCTCAAGGAGCTCGACCTGGGTGGCGGTTTCGGCATTCCATACATGGAGTACGAGGAAGCTCTCGACGTCGCCAAGCTGGCCCAAGATCTGCTTGCCGCAGTGGAGCGCACCGCCCGCGAACTGGGCATCGATGCGCCTTTCGTTCTGGTCGAGCCGGGCCGCTCGCTGGTCGGCGCCTCTGCGGTAACCGTGTACTCGGTGGGCACCGTCAAAGACGTAGAGACCGGCAAGGCCGAGCTGCCGATGCGCCGTTATCTCTCAGTCGATGGCGGAATGTCGGATAATATCCGCCCCGCGCTCTATGAGTCGGAATATGACGTGCGCGTGGTTAACCGGTTGACTCAGGGCGAGCCAGTGGATTCCCGTGTGGTGGGTTTCCACTGCGAGTCCGGTGACATCTTGGTTAGTGAACGCAAGCTGCCGGGTGACATTAAGACAGGGGATCTGCTGACCTTCGCCACCACCGGCGCTTATCAGTACATGATGGCCTCGCGCTACAACGGCGCGCTGCGCCCGGCCGTGGTCTCCGTGCGCGATGGTGAGGCTAGTTTGATGCTGCGTCGCGAGACAGTCAAGGACCTAATGGCCCTTGAAATTGATTAAATTCACCGCTTTTAACTGTTGAGCAAAAGAATCTTCTGGAAGCGCAAAAACTAGACAGCTCGTTCCGTATAGTGTGGGTAGCAATTTAACTACTAACGATTAAGGGACGATATGACTTCACAGACCAAGATCCGCACTGGTAAAGGCGAAGGCGAAGCTGTAGGCATCGCGCTGCTTGGTTTCGGCACCGTTGGTGCCGAGGTCTTCCGCCTGCTGGGGGAAAACGCTGATGCCTTTGCCCACCGCATCGGCGGTCCCGCAGAAATCCGCGGCGTCGCCGTGCAGAACAAAAATAAGCTGCGTCCTGGCGTGCCGAAGGATCTGCTTACCGACGATGCGAAGGCCCTAGTCATGCGCGACGACATCGACTTGGTTGTCGAGGTCATCGGCGGTATCGATTTCCCCCGCGAGCTCGTGCTGGCTGCGCTGAACGCCGGTAAGTCTGTGGTTACCGCGAACAAGGCGCTGGTGGCTGCTCATGCGGACGAGCTGGCAGAAGCCGCCGATAACGCTGGCGTGGACCTCTACTTCGAGGCTGCAGTGGCTGCTGCCATCCCGGTCGTGGGAATGCTGCGCCGTTCGCTCGCGGGCGACCAGATTCAACGCATTTCCGGCATCGTCAACGGCACCACCAACTTTATTTTGGACGCGATGGAGTCCACGGGCGCCTCCTACGCGGACGCGCTCGCTGAGGCCACGCGGCTAGGCTATGCCGAGGCCGATCCAACTGCCGATGTCGAGGGCCATGATGCCGCCTCGAAGGCGGCCATCCTCGCGTCGTTGGGCTTTCATACCCGCGTTACCTTCGACGATGTTTATTGCGAGGGCATTTCCAACATCACTGCTGAGGATATTGCCGCCGCACAGCAGGCAGGCTATTCCATCAAGCTGCTGGCCATCTGCGAGCGCCTGCGTGATGCGGAAGGCAATGAGTCCGTCAACGCACGCGTGCACCCGACCTTGGTCCCTAAGGAGCACCCGCTGGCCTCCGTCAGCAAGTCCTATAACGCTATCTTCGTCGAAGCCGAGGCAGCTGGCTCCCTGATGTTCTACGGCAACGGTGCCGGCGGTAACCCGACGGCGTCTGCGGTGCTTGGCGACGTCGTCGGCGCCTCCCGCAACATCGTCCACGGCGGCCGTGCACCGGGGGAGAACACCTACGCTAACCTGCCGATAGCAGACTTTGGTGAGGTATACACCCGCTATCACATCGATATGGAAGTCGTAGACCGCACAGGCGTGCTCTCTGCGATCTCCGCGCTATTTGCCAAGCACAACGTCTCCCTGCGCACTGTGCGCCAGGAAGACGGCGACGGAATCGCTCGCCTCATCGTGGTCACCCACACCGCGTTGGAGCATGAGATGCAGGGCATCGTTGAGGAGCTGGGCCAGCTTGATGATGTCAAGGCGGTCCACTCCGTTATCCGCCTGGACGGTGGCCAGCTGTGAGCACGGAGGTAGAGGTAGGCGTGGGGGCCACGGTAAAAGTCCCTGCTTCCTCAGCTAATCTGGGCCCCGGCTATGACACCCTCGGCATTGCGCTGAGCCTTTATGACACCGTCGAGGTTGAGGTCATCCCCGCTGGGCTGGAGGTAGAAATCTTCGGTGAGGGAGCAGAGGACTTGCCACGCGATGACTCTCATCTGGTGGTTAAAGCCATCCGTTCCGCGCTGAATGCGGCGGATGCTGCGGCGCCGGGTCTGCGCGTTACCTGCAATAACAACATCCCACAGTCGCGTGGTCTTGGTTCTTCGGCCGCCGCTGCCGTCGCCGGCGTTGCAGCGGGCAATGCCTTGGCAGGCTCACCGCTAAACAGCGATCAGCTAGTGCAGCTGTCTTCGGCTTTTGAGGGCCACCCCGATAACGCCGCGGCATCCGTGCTAGGCAATGCCGTGGTCTCCTGGACCACAGTGCCGGTAGACGGCCGATCTTTGCCAGAATATCGCGCTGTCAGTGTGGATGTACACGAATCCATCCAGGCCACAGCCTTGGTACCGGATTTCCATGCCTCCACCCAAGCCGTTCGCCGCGTCCTGCCTTCGCACGTGACGCATGGCGATGCTTCCTTCAACGTCTCGCGCACTGCCGTGCAGGTGGTCGCACTGCAAAAGTATCCGGAGCTGTTGTGGGAAGGCACCCGTGACAGGCTGCACCAGCCTTATCGTGCTGATGTGTTGCCTATTACCGCGGAATGGGTCAACCGTCTGCGCAACCGTGGCTATGCGGCCTACCTTTCAGGTGCGGGCCCTACCGCGATGGTGCTGCACACTGAGCCTATTGAGGAATCAATCTTGCAGGATGCACGCGAAGCGGGCCTGCGAGTACTCCCGTTGGAGGTCGCAGGCCCGGTCGAGGTCCATGCAGCGCGGGCTTAAGCAGTCTGCTTGACGTTTACGCAGCAGGTTCCGTTGCCTGACTTCGGAACCAGGGTAAGCGAGAGGTGCTCGCCTGAATCGGCTGCGGTTTGTTCCAAGAAACCATCGTGGATAGCGCAGACGAACGGGGAGGGCTTGATGCCTGCCGCTACGAACGGGCAGGCATGCAGCTCCATGTCGGTCTGACCCTTTTCTTCGAGCTCGGTAGCCGATGCAGTGGGGTCAAATCCCATATCGCGCATCTTGCGATATAGCGGGGTCAGCGCGTTGGCGGAGGGGAACTGGTCCTGGTGCGTTGAGATAGCCCACTTGCGGCCAATTGCGCGTGCCTGTTCGGAGGCGTAATCGTTGAGCTCTTCCTTATCTGCCAACATCTCTGCCAAAACGCTAATGAGGGTGACGTATTCTTCTGCCACTGAGCGGTTATCAGGGATGCGAACCTGGAAAATCAGCGAAGGGCGTCCGCGGCCCTTGGCTGGTGCGGTTATAACGCGGACTGCGCCGACATGTACCAGCTCATCGAGGTGGCCGCGCGCGGTATTGACATGCATGTCCATGTCTTTGGCGATGTCCGCCGCGCGTGCTCCTTGCGGATATTCCTGCAGAACGTTTAAAACTTCTCGCTGTTTGGGTGACAGGCGTAGTGCTTCTGGGAAAAGTTCTGTGGAGGACCGCGGTGCATGGACAGGCATGTTTCTCCTCGAATAATTTATAAGGCTAATCGGTTGTTAATAATGACGATACAGCGCTGACCCGTAGAAAAGACAATGATAGAGGTGCGATATGTGCCACTACGTGGAGCTACTTCCCCCTAATTAGTGAGGATGGAGCAGTGGACTTGCCCGCCGACGACGAGCTTTGTTGCCTCGGTGACCGAGATTTCGGCGTCTACAGATTGCCCGCCCAAGTCCAGGGTAACGACGGCCCGGTCTAAGGAGATAGCTCGCAAATCCAGCACGGTGGCAGTGATGCTTCCGGAAGGGGAAAGCACGACGTCGCTGTTGCTTAGGACGAGCGTTGTGTCGCCCTGCGGATCGGGCTGCAGCGCGCCTGCAACCTGGTTGCCGCGGATGACGCTGCGGCCAAGTAACTGCGCCACGAAGCGGTTGGGCGGAGCATTGACGACGTCCTGGCGAGGGGCGTGTGCAAGAATTTCGCCTTTTTCCACCACCGCGATGTCATCGGCCAGGCTGAGAAGGTCGAGAACATTGTGGGTGACGAGGACCGTGGTGCGGTCGTGCGCCGCGGCAGCAAGCAGGCGGCGCCATTGTGCGGCGGCAGCGGCGTCCACTGCAGCCAGGGGTTCGTCGAGTAGTAGCACTGCCTGCCGCGCGGCCAAAGCGCGTACCAAGGCGGCTTGTGCTGCTTGTCCGCCGGAGAGGTCCCGCACCTTGACGTGGGCGATCTCATCTAACCCGGCAGCGGAAATGAGCTGCGCGGTAACGTCCTCGACACCGGTGACCATGGTGATCGCCTCGGTCACTGTGGACAGCGGCGGCAATGCGGGCTTCTGGGTGAGCATGACGCTGTCGGAGGAGTCAGCGATGCGGCGCAGCAGCGTTGTCTTGCCCGCGCCGTTAACGCCCACCACGGCAGTCGTGGCATGGGGCCGGAACGGCGTGAGTTCGCGGCTTTGCTGCGGCCTGCTTAGCTCGCGGAGCTTTTCGATATCAAGTGGGCCTTGTGCGTGTGCCCGTGGCGCTGGTTCCTTGCGCAGCAGCGTGGGCAGGCCCGCGAGTGCTAAACAAAGCACGGCTAGGCCGATGAGCACGGCGGAGAGAGCATAGGCGTTGTCCGCGCTGGCCTCGCGTTCTAAGTAGATGCCGCTCGACATCGTGCGCGTAATACCTGGCGACGAACCAGCGAAGGTAATCGTGGTGCCAAACTCGCCCAGACTGCGCGCGCAGGCCAGAACGGCGCCGGTAAAGATGGAGGGCGCAATGGTAGGCAGCGTGATCTTCTGCCATACCGCCCACCGTGACATTCCCACCCGGCGCGCTGAGGTGGATACCTCCTGGTCAATGTGGCGTAATGCCGAGTCCACCGCCACCACCACGAAGGGCAGCGCCACGAAAGTATGCGCTGTGACCACACCGGCAAAGGCAAAGGCGAACTTCAAGTGGAGGGCGTCGAGAAGCGGGGCCAAAAGCCCGCGCCGACCGAGTGCCGCGCTTAGCGCTAGGCCACCCACCACCGGCGGCATGGCCAGCGGAAGGTAGACCAGCAGGCGCACAGCCTGGCCCATGCGTTTGAGGCCGTGGAGCCACATGGCGAGCCCGACGCCCAGGAACGTGGCAAGGACGGTGGCCAAGACCGCAGAACCCAAAGTCACGCGCAGCAAGTCGCGGGTGGAGTCTTGACCGACGACCGCCCCGAGACGGGACCATGGCACGCGCGTTGCTAGTGCCACGACGGGAATAGCAACGTATAAAACCGCCACGGCGCCCACGATGGCGAAGGGCCACGGGGCGCGGGTGGGGGTTTCTCGAGAAGCCATGCAGAGCAGTTTAGTCGGCGGGTTGGAAGCCGTACTGCGTCCAGGTTTCATCAAAGTCGTCAGAGAGCGTATCCAGTAATTGCTCGGCAGCGTCGCGTCGCTCGGTGTGCGTGACCACCGCGCCCATAATCTTGTTGCGGAACTTCTCTGCGCCCTCGATGGGGATGACCTCGAGGTCTGGGTTGGCCGCGGCGTCCGTGGAGTAGACAAAGCCGGCGTCGGCTTCGCCGCTGGCGACCTTGCCCACGACGTCAGCTACCTGGCCTTCTTCCGAATCGGGAGTGATGGTGAGGTGGAGGTCCTCCATGATCTTGTCCGCGATGTCGCCGCAGGGCACGGATGGATCGCAGCGCACGAAGTAGTCCTCCTCGCGCAAGTCCCGGACCGAGGAAATCCCTGCCGGGTTACCAGGCGGGACCACCATGACCATGGTGTTGGTGGCCAGCAGGCGGGGCTTGTCCACATCGCCGTTGTCCACGGCTTTGTCCATGGTCTTTTCTGAGGCCGTGATGAGGAGGTCTGCCGGTGCTCCTTGGTGAATCTGATCGACGAGGGATGCCGATCCGCCGTTGTTGATAAGCACTGGGGTGGTGGCCGTGAGGGCATCGTTCAGCACACGCGTCGAGGACGCAGCAAAAACGTTGAGTTCCGCGGGGTCGCTGGCGCAGGCGCTCAGCGACAGAGCCGCAAGTGTCGATGCAATGAGCGGGGCAAGGAGCTTCTTCATAGCCATCTAACTTACGCCAGCACTAGGCGGTGCGGGTGAACTTGATGTGGAAATCCTGTGGTTCTTCCTTGAGGTAGGCAAGGTCGAAGGACTCGTCGCGTGCCTCGATCTCCTTGAGCAGTGGCACCGGGTTGTGTGGCGCGATGAGGATCATCGACTCGCCAACGTTGAGGGTGCCGAGCGCGCCGTGGATGGCGCCGTGGCGGACTGCGTGCGGAATTTCAGAGGCGTTCAGGGTAGGGATGTCGTTGCCCTTGTGCGCATCAGAGATAGGCAGTTGCATGATGTTCCTTTCGTTGGAGGTGCTCGAAAGTGTTTCGAGTTTCACCTTAGCCCCAATATTAGTACGATAAAACTTGTGAAAAATATAGCGCATCGTTTCGTGTTCCTGGCATTCGCCGGCGCGGCGTTGCTCGTCGGTCTTTTCGCCGGTGCCTCACTGCTGGGCGTTGCCCCAGCCAGCGCAGTGACCAACGCCCATGGCCCGCTGATGGTGTTCGGTTTCGTGGGCGGCGCCATCGGCTTGGAGCGTGCCGTCGCAGTGAAGAAGACGTGGGCCTGGGCGGGCCCGGCCTTTCACGTGCTGGCAGTGCTAACGCTCCTCGTCGGGGTAACGCGACCCGTACCCGCGGTTTGCTTTGCACTGAGCTTCCTCGTCCTGGGCTTTATCTATCTGGAGGTCCATCGCCGCCAGCCCACCCTCGCTGTCCTCGTCCAGGCTGCCGGCGTGATTGGGGGAGTCGCCGCTTCCTTACTGTGGGCGATGACTCCCTCCTTTGCTACGGCCATGCCGCTGTGCGTCCTCTACGTCGTCGCCACCATCATCGGCGAACGTATGGAGCTCGCCCGCGTGACCATGGCCGGCACTCGCGCGGAAAACCTCATCACTGCCTTGGTCCTCGCCCTGGCAGCCGCGGGAGTTATCTACATCCTCGTGCCCGCAGTGGGCTACCGCCTGATGGGTGCGCTTTTGCTTGCCATCTCCTTGACCACTGTGCGCGTGGACGTGGCCAAGAACCTCGTGCGCGCTAAGGGACTGCCCCAATATTCCGCAGCCTGCATGCTGGCCGGTTACTTCTGGCTGGCGCTAGCTGGACTGGCGTGGCTCGGTATGGGGCAGGTCAGCGGCTTTAGTTACGACGCTTCGGTGCACACTGTTTTCTTGGGCTTTGTCATGTCCATGATCTTTGCGCACGCACCGATCATCTTGACGTCTGTCATTCGAAAGAAGCTGCCCTATAACCCCGTTCTCTATGTGCCAGTGGTGCTACTGCACGCGGGCCTCGTGGTGCGCGTCGGCGCGGATATCGTTGTTCACACCGGGGTGTATCAGGTAGGCGGTATGACTAACGTGGTGGCGGTGCTGCTGTTCGTTTTAAGTGGCTTTGTTTTGACCATCCGGGAGGCACGACGTGCACATCGCTGACGTATCTTTAGCCGCCCGCGGACGTTGGCACACGATTGCAGCGAGCGTCATTGGCTTCTGGGTGGTGGTGGGCGTTGCCATCAACGTGGCAGGAAATCTCGGTGCCAACGTGGTGTGGTGGGAACTCATTCACCCGTTCACGATTGGCGCGATGACCACGGCGATCATCGTGTATTCCACGCACTTTACTGAGGCACTGACCCGCATGCAGGCCCGTGGCTACAAGTCGGTGGCCTGGCGCGTGGCGCTAATTCAGGTGGGCTTGGTCCTCCTGCTCGTCGATCGTGCGGGCTATGATTGGGGCCCGCTTTCCGACGCCGCCTCGCTTCTCATCATCGTCACCTTCTTCTGGCACGCGTGGGACATCTACCGCGCGCTCAAAGGCTCGCTTGCGGGTTCTTTTGCCGTGACAGTACCTTTCTACATTACGGCCGCCGTGTTCTTGGTGGCCTCAGTCGTGATGGTCATTTTGGCGGGTAACGGTGTGGGCAACTACTCACTGCTGGTCGCCGCGCACTCCCGCGGAATGGTGTGGGGCTTTGCCTGGCTGACCATCCTCGGAACTGTGGTCACGCTGCTGCCCACGCTGTCGGGCACCAAGATCGCCCCGGCAGCGCGCGCCCGCTGTTCCCGGGTACTTACGGTGCACTGCGTAGGCCTCGCCCTCGCGGTGGGGCTTTACGCGGTGGGGCTTACACGGGCAGCGGGCATGGCCCAGTTGCTCGTCGTGCTCGCCGCGATTCTCATCATTCAGCCCATCCTGGCCACGGTGGTGGCGGGAAACCCGCAGCAGACCACTGCTGCCGTCTCCGTGCAGGCGGGCCTGCTGTGGATGCTCAGCTTGTGCGCTGCGGACGCGGTGTGCGCCGTCATCGGCGTCTACCCGCGCGCGGTGACGTTGTTGCTCATGCCCGCCTTCGTCGGCGCTGGCCTGTTGCAATTGGTCACCGGCGTGCTGCATCACCTCCTGCCCACCCTGTTGGGCGGCGGTCTGGCGAAAGTCACACTAGGGCGAAAAGTCGCTGACCGCGGCGGTTATGCGCGTTTGGTGCTTATCAACTTGGGCGCAGTGTTGTGCTTACTCGGCGCGGATGTTGCCGGGCTTATCATGATGGGGCTTGGCCTTATCACCAACGTCTTGGCCATCGTAGTGGCCGTTTACAAGCAGAAAAGACTGGAGAACTAAATGCTCAGCGTTTCTTCGAATCAATCTCCGAAGCCGCCGGTTCAAAACAATTGGGCCTCCTGGCTGCTCATCGGCATTGCCCTTGCTGCGGTTATCGCGCTCGCGGTGTTTAATAGCACGGGCAAGGCGCAAAGGGCGTCGGAAAGCGCGGGCGTGGAAGCGACCGTTGTCGACGTCTCAGTCTCCGGCATGGCCTTCGTCCCGGCTTCGATTGACGTGCCACAGGGCGCCCACCTTGTGGTCAACTTCACCAACGACGGCGACCAGGTCCACGACCTAAAGATTGGTGACAACGAGACCGGCCGTGTGGAGCCAGGCAAGACCGTTGAGCTCGATGCGGGCATTATCAACGAATCCACCCAGGGCTATTGCACTATCGCCGGGCACAAAGCACAGGGTATGGTGCTCCAGATCAACACGACTGACGACGCCGCGGGAGCTGCAGGCACAGCAGGCGATGCCATGCACGAGCACCATCACTCTGCGAGCCACCCCGACGTACCGAGTGCGGCGGAGCGCACCCAGAAGCGCGACGACTTCAAGGCTTTCGATGCCCGCTTGGCCAAGGCCGAAGGAACCACCCACGAGGAAACCTGGACCATGACCGAGGAAGAGGTCGAGGTAGCGCCAGGTGTAAAACAAACGCGCTGGTTATTCAACGGCCAAGCCCCAGGGCCAACCCTGCGCGGCAAGGTGGGCGATAAGTTCAAGATCACCATCAAGAACGAGGGAAGCATGGGCCACTCCGTGGACTTCCACGCCGGCGAGGTCAACCCGGATGAGAACATGAAGACCATCGTGCCGGGCGAGTCCCTGACTTATGAGTTCACCGCGCATCGCTCCGGCATCTGGATGTATCACTGCTCCACGGCGCCGATGAGCCTACACATTGCCAACGGCATGGTCGGTGCGGTGGTCATCGATCCGCCAGAGCTTGGCGACGCCGATGCGGAGTACGCAATGATCGCCGACGAAATCTTCTTGGGCGACGAAAATGGCGCCGACGCCGACCGCGTCTCAAACGGCGAGTACGACCTGATGGCGTTTAATTACTATCCGAATCAGTACGACCTTGAGCCACTGCATGCCAAGGTGGGCGATAAGGTACGCATCTGGCTGCTCAACGTGGGCCCAGACCAGCCGTTGTCTTTCCACGTAGTGGGCGAGCAATTCGACACCGTCTACAAGGAAGGCGACTTCCTCATCAAGGACCTGGATGATGCCGGCTCTCAGGCCGTGGATCTCCTACCCGCGCAGGGTGGATTCATGGAGATGACCTTCAATGAACCCGGCACCTATAGCTTTGTCAATCACATCATGACCTCGGCCGAAAAGGGCCAGCACGGAAAGATTGTGGTCACGCAGTAGCGCTTAGACAAAAGGAGCGAGGAAGAAATCTTCCTCGCTCCTTTAATCGATCTAGTGCTTAGGCACCGTGGGCAGGAGTCTCGTTGGCGTCGAGCTGCGCGCGGTGGGAACGCACCGGCTCCCACGCAGTGTGCGAGCGCATATCCGTGGCGCGCTGGTCGCGGGAACGGTAGACCACGTACGGACGGGTGACGTAGCCCACCGGCGCCGAGAAAGCGTGGACCAGGCGAGTAAAAGGCCAGACGGCGATGATGGTAAATCCACACAAAACGTGGACCTTGAACTGCCAGGGAACATCAGCCATCCACTCCGGGTGGATGTTGAAGATCAGCAGCTGGCGCAGCCACGGCGAGATGGTCTCGCGGTAGTCATAGCCATGTGGCCCGCCGAAGACCTGGGTGCTAAACGTCGCGATGGTGCCAGACAGCAGCGCTAGCGCCAGGAAGAAGTACATGACCTTGTCCGAGCTCGAGGTGGACAGAAACACTGAGCGATTAACGATGCGGCGGTAAAGCAGACCCACGAAGCCAAGAACCACGGCGACCGCCGCGATGGAGCCAGGGATCGTCGCTAACAGGTGATAAGCGTGGTCACTGATGCCTACTGCACGCGTCCACGACTTTGGGAAAGCCAAGCCCATCAGGTGGCCGATGACCACGAAGACCATGCCCCAGTGGAACAGCGGGGAGGAAAGGCGTAGCAGCTTCGATTCATAGATCTGGGAAGAGTGCGTGGTCCAACCGAATTGGTCGGTGCGCCAGCGCCAGAAGATGCCGACGAAAAACGCGGCGATGGCCAGCCACGGGAAGGCACCCCAGAAAAAGTTGTTGAAATAATCCATGAGTGCTCCTTAAACGAGATCAGGTTGGGCAGTGGGGAAAGGAAGATCGGCAATGCCCACCATTTCAGCTGGAGGGCCGGTACGAATGAGATCGACGTATTTCTGCGCGGTTTCGGCATCTACCTTCGGCAGCGCCTTGCACACGGCGACGATAAGACGCACATAAGGCGAATCCTGTTGTGAAAGCGCAGCACGCAGCACCTCTATGCCCTCGCGATAGCTCGCCAGCATCTCAACGGCGCGCGCATGGTCTTCGCCCTCGGCGAGTCCTAGCGCTTCCAGAACCACGCAGAGGTGGTCCGGCAATTCATTTTCTGCCAGCTGGAAACCAAAGGACTCAAGCTGCTGGGAGAAGGACAAGATGGCCATTCCGCGCTGCCGGGTATCGCCGACGGCGTAGTAGGACAAAAACAGCGAGCAGCGGCGGCGCTGATCGAAGGTCTCAACGTAGTGCTCCTGCAGCGCGCGCAGCCCCGCGGTACGGGCGGCGTCGATAAAGCCCATGAAGTCCGTTGCCAGCGCCATTGGTAGCTGGTCGAGCTGGTCCTGGACCACGTCCAAATGGGAGAGGAAATCCTCCTCCGGGTAGCGCAGCAAGACACTGGCTGCCATGGCGACGATGCGCCGCTGGGTCTCATCGACCGCCACCGGTGTCACGAAGTCAGTGGGGACCTGGCCGGTGTGTGTACGTGCCGTGCGCTTGACATCGGCAGCTCCGCCCAAAGAGCCGATGCCGGCAGGCACACCGCTGACGGTGCCGTATCCTGCCACGGCGTCATCTTGCGGAGGTTGAGCCGCACGGGTGGCAAGCTTTTCAAAGATATTCATCTTCAGCCTTACCCCCTAGTCCCGGTTTGGGAACATCGAATCGGGGCGGTCACCAGTCCACGACAGTAGGGAAACCGTGCCGGAACCTGCTGCCGCGCCGTGCGTGCAGGCTTCCGGCGCGCCCATGCCCAAGTCATGGAAGACGTCCTCGGAAGCGCGTGCCGGGTCAACGTCGCCGAAAGGATCCAGCGAAGCGATGCCACGCGGGGTCTCCGGGGAGGCAGTCGGGATGACGTAGCGGTCGTCGTACTTGGCGATGGAAAGCAGGCGGTACATTGCCACCATGTCCTCTCCGGTCATGCCGACGGCCTGTGCAATCTCCTCCTGTGGCTCGTTGCCCAAGTTGATATCGCGCATGTAGGAGCGCATAGCGACTAGGCGGCGCAGCGACTTTTCCACTGGCACGGTATCGCCTGCGGTGAAAAGACCTGCGAGGTACTCCAGCGGAATACGCATGTTAGACAGTGCGGAGAAGAGGATCTTGTGGTCCTCGCCGTCATTGCCGGTGGCGCTTACCTGGTCCACGATGGGCGAAAGCGGCGGGATGTACCAGACCATCGGCAGCGTGCGGTACTCCGGGTGCAGCGGAAGCGCGACGTTGTACTTGAAGATGAGGTCGTAGATTGGCGAGTTCTGCGCGGCATCGATCCAGGAGTGCGGGATGCCTTCTTTCTGTGCGGCAGCTACGACAGCAGGGTCGTGTGGGTCCAGCATGATGGACTTTTGCGCTTCAAAGAGGTCCTGCTCATTCGGCGTCGCGGCGGCCTCGGCCACGCGATCGGCATCGTAGAAGATGACGCCCAAGTAGCGCAGGCGGCCCACGCAGGTTTCAGAGCAAACCGTGGGCTGGCCTACCTCAAGGCGCGGGTAGCAGAGCGTACATTTCTCGGCCTTGCCGGTCTTGTGGTTGAAGTAAACCTTCTTATAAGGGCAGCCCGAGACACACATGCGCCAGCCGCGGCACTGGTCCTGATCCACGAGCACGATGCCGTCTTCAGCGCGCTTGTACATCGCGCCGGAAGGGCACGAAGACACGCAGGTGGGGTTCATGCAGTGCTCGCAGATGCGTGGCAGGTAGAACATGAAGGAGTCCTCGATCTCCTTCTTTACCTGCAGATTCATCTGGTGCAGGGTAGGGTCCTGGTCCATGGTTTCAATAGAACCACCCAGGTTGTCATCCCAGTTGGAAGACCACTCAATCTTGTTTATTTCGCGGCCATCGATTTGAGAGACCGGCTTTGCGGTGGGCTGGGTCTTCTGACCAGCCTTGGCACCCATCAGATCCTCGTATTGGTAGCTCCACGGCTCGTAGTAGTCCTGGATCGTCGGCAGGTTCGGGTTATGGAACAGGGTAGCCAGCTTCTTCAAGCGTCCACCGGCCTTGGGCTTTAGCTTGCCAGAGCCGGTAAGCTCCCAGCCGCCCTTCCACTTTTCCTGGTCCTCCCAGGTGCGCGGGTAGCCCACGCCGGGACGGGTTTCGACGTTATTGAACCAGATGTACTCGGTGCCTTCGCGGTTGGTCCATGCCTGCTTACACGTGACCGAACAGGTGTGGCAGCCGATGCACTTGTCCAGGTTCATGATCATGGAGATTTGGGCCATGACTTTCATTAGTAAGAAACCTCCTGGGAGCGACGGCGCACGCGGGTGACTTCGTCGCGGTTGTTGCCGGTTGGGCCGATGTAGTTGAAGTGATAGGTCAGCTGGCCGTAGCCGCCGGCAATATGGACCGGCTTGATGGAGATACGGGTCAGCGAGTTGTGCGTGCCGCCGCGGCGGCCGGTGAACTCGTTGATTGGGGTACCAACGGTGCGTTCCTGGGCGTGGTTGCAGATCATCGTGCCCTCCGGGATGCGGTGGGAGACGATGGCGCGGGCGGACACGATGCCGTTGCGGTTGTAGACCTCAACCCACTCGTTGTCCTTCACGCCGATCTTTGCGGCGTCCTTGTCCGACATCCAGACCACCTGGCCGCCGCGGGAAATAGACAGCACGTGCAGGTTGTCGAAGTACTGCGAGTGAATCGACCACTTGTTGTGGGTGGTGAGATAACGCAGTGTGACCTCGACCTCGCCGCGCTCATTTTGCAAGGTCTGGCCCGGCGCGAATTCGCCGTGCATATGCAGATGATCAAGCGGTGGGCGGAAGATAGGCAGCGCCTCGCCGTAGTCCATGAACCAATCGTGGTCGATGTAGTAGTGCATGCGGCCGGTCAGCGTGTGCCATGGCTTGTCGAACTCGACGTTGATACTAAACGCCGTGTAGCGGCGCTTATTGCGCTTGTCAGCCGTCCATTCCGGCGAGGTGATGACCTCGGTCGGGCGCTCCTTGATGGAATCCCAGCTGATGCGCACGTCTTCATCGGAGGTCGCAAGCGGTGTCATGTCACGGCCGGTGCGCGAAGACAGATACTCGAAGCCTTGCTTTGCCAGCTCGCCGTTGGATACACCGGACAGGTGCAAGATGGCGTCGATGACCTTTGTGTCTTTGCTCAAGTCAATGAGCTCACCCATCGAGGTCTTCGAGGTTCCACAGATGAGCTCAAGCTCTTTGACCTGCTTTTCCACGTTGAACTTGGTGCCATGCACCGCAGTCCCGGCCTTGGCCGGCAGCGGGCCCAAGTGGGTCCACTTCTCATAGATCTTGGTGTAGTCACGCTCCACCACATGCAGCTTCGGCATGGTAACCCCTGGCACCAAGCCGAGCTTTTCGACGTCGGGCACAATGCCGTTTGGCATGCCCAACTCATCGGGGGAGTCGTGGTGGCTCGGTTGCGTGACGATGTCAGTTTGCACGCCGAGCCACTTTGCGGACTTGGCAGAAAGCGAAGCCGCGAGGTCGCGGAAGACCTCGAAGTCGGTGCGCGCCTCCCACGGCGGGTTGATGGCCGCGTTGAAGGAGTGCAGGTATGGGTGCATATCCGTCGAGGACATATCGTGCTTTTCGTACCAGGTAGCTGCCGGCAGCACGATGTCAGAGACCAAGGTCGTCGACGTATTGCGGAAGTCTGTGGTCATCATGAGGTCGAGCTTGCCCTCAGGAGCTTCATCAACCCACTTGATGGTGCGTGGACGATCCTCGGCAGCGAGCTCTTCGGCCGTGGCATCGGAGTCGATTCCGAGCAAGTGACGCAAGAAGAACTCGGTGCCCTTTGCAGAAGAGCCCAGCAGGTTGGTACGCCAGTTCAAAAGAATGCGCGGCCAGTTTTCTTCTGCCGAAGGGTTGTCGTAGGAGAACTCGAGGTCGCCATCTTTGAGTTGGCTTACAACGTAGTCATTGATGTCGACGCCTTTTTCCTTTGCCTCTGCCGCAAGCAATAGGTTGTTGCGGTTGAACTGCGGGTAAGCCGGCATCCAGCCGCGACGCATAGCCTCAGCCATGGTGTCGGAGACCATCTTGTCACCGATGGCACCGTGGTTGGCCAGGGGCGATCCCAGATGGGAGGCGCGGGAGTTGTCGTAGCGGTATTGCTCGGTGGCGAAGTAGTAGAAGCCTGTCGAAATCATGTGGCGCGGAGGACGCTGCCAGTCGGTGGCCATGGCCCACTGGGTCCACCCGTTGACAGGGCGCAGCTTCTCCTGGCCCACGTAGTGAGCCCAGCCGCCACCGTTGACACCCTGGGTGCCGCACATCGAGGTCAGCGCCAAGAAGGTGCGGTAGATGGTATCTGCGTGGAAGTAGTGGTTGACGCCGGCACCCATGATGATCTGGGAGCGTCCCTTGGAATCTGCCGCGTTCTGCGCAAACTCACGGCCGATGCGGATGGCGGTATCGGCAGGCACGCCGGTGAGGCCTTCCTGCCAGGCTGGCGTGCCCACTTCGGAGGCATCGTAGAAGTCCTTCGGCCAGGAACCTGGCAAGTTAAGTTCTTCGCGGTTGACGCCGTAGTGTGCGAGCATGACGTCGAAGACCGTGGTCACGAGCTTGCCGTCGACGCGACGAACCGGCACACCGCGGTGCACGATGCCCGTGCCGACAGGCTTCTCGGTGCCGATGTCGGCTGGGTCCGCATCCAGGTCGAAGCGCGGGAAGAGTACCTCGGCGGTCTCGAAGGAATCGGTCTCTGCGATGGACATGACAGGATCGGCGTTGTCGAGGGAGAGGTTCCACTTCGCCGAGTTGTTGTCCCAGCGGTCAGCGACGGTGCCGCCCGGATCGACTACCTTGCCGTCTTCTTCCATGACGAGGCCACGGTGGGTGGCGTTTGGCGAGGAATTCAGCTCCGCATCGGAGACCTGGGAAGCCGTGAGGAACTTGCCTGGGGTATAGGTGCCGTCCTCGCGCTCGTCCAAGGTGACCAAGAAAGGCGAGTCCGTGTACTTGCGCATGTAGTTCAAGAAGTACGGTTCTTGGCGCTCAACGTGGAACTTCTTCAAGATGACATGCCCCATGGCAAAGGCCAAAGCGGCATCCGAGCCGGGTTCGATGCGGGCCCACTCGTCGGCGAACTTCGTGTTGTCGGCGAAGTCCGGCGAAACCACGACGACCTTGGTCCCTTTGTAGCGTGACTCCACCATGAAGTGTGCATCCGGGGTACGGGTTACCGGGATGTTGGAGCCCCACATCATGAGATAGGAAGAGTTGTACCAGTCACCGGATTCCGGTACGTCAGTCTGATCGCCGAAGGTCTGGGGGGATGCCGGCGGCAGGTCGGCGTACCAGTCATAGAAGGACAGAGCGACGCCGCCGATGCTCTGCAGGAAGCGGGTGCCGGCGCCATAGGAGACCTGCGACATGGCAGGAATAACTGTAAAGCCGAAGATGCGGTCCGGACCGTACTTGCGAATGGTGTAAACGTGCGCCGCAGCAGCGATGTCGATCGCCTCTTCATAGCTGATACGAATCAGGCCGCCCTTGCCACGCTGGGAGATATAAGCCTTGCGCTTTTCAGGATCTTCCTGGATGGCACGCCATGCGAGGACAGAGTCGCCGCCGTTTTTAGCTTTTTCCTCACGGAACATGTCCACCAGAACGCCGCGCGCATAGGGATAGCGCACGCGGGTAGGCGAGTAGGTGTACCAGGAGAAAGAAGCACCACGAGGGCATCCGCGCGGCTCGTATTCCGGCATGTCATTGCCGGTGGTGGGATAGTCCACGGCCTGGGATTCCCAGGTGATGACGCCATCTTTGACGTAGACCTTCCACGAGCAAGAACCCGTGCAGTTGACGCCGTGTGTGGAGCGAACCATTTTGTCGAAGGCCCAGCGGTTGCGGTAGAAGACATCTGCCTGTCTGCCGCCCTTCAAAAACAGCTGTTGGCCAGAGTCGCTGGCTTCGCCTTTGCGCAGATAGGCGCCGAGCTTGAAAAGGGAGCTGGGGCCGGATTTATTTTCAGTCATGGGGGTGGGTTACTCCTTTGGAAAGGCGTGGTTTAGCCGGGGAAAGGTGCGCGTGGACGAGCGTAGTAGATCCACACGAGGACAGAGGTGATTGCGAAATACACAACGCAGCCCCAGAAGAACGTGGCGGCCGGCATCATGGAAAGCAACACGCCTACGACGAACGGGCCGAATGCGCCGATGGCACCAGTCCAACCGATGACGCCGCCTGCCTGACGCTTCGGCAAAATCATTGGCATCTGCTTGAAGGTGCCGGCATTGGCTAGGCCGGTGAAGAAGAACATGATGAGCATGCAGGTCAAAAAGCCCTTGAACTCGCTCGGGTCGGAGGGGTTTAAGAAAAGCGCAGAAAGGGCAGTAAACACCGTCATGCCTACGCAACCGACGAAGGTCCAGATAGCGCCGCCGAACTTATCGCACAGCGGGCCCCACAGCGCGCGGACCAGCGCGCCGATCAGCGGGCCGAGGAAGGCATAGGCAGCACCGCGCGGCAGGTCATCGAACTGGCCAGCAAACTGGGAATCGGCGCCGAAGGTCTGGTTGATAAGAAGCGCCATTTGAGCCGCGAAGCCGGAGAAAGCGCCGAAGGTCATCAAGTAGACAACGGTCAAGATCCACGTGTTCTTGTTGCCGAAGATATCGATCTGCTGGCGGAAGTTTGCCTTGACTGGAACGTCCTTGAGCAGCATCCATGCGAGAACAGCACCAACTATTGCCCATGGAACCAAGAAGATGGCCGGGTTGTGCACGAAGATTGCGCCATCATCTGTGCGCTGCGGTGCCACGAAGCCGATTCCCAGGAGGGTAAAGCCCATCAGCCACGGTGCAACCAGTTGAATGAAGGAAATACCGAAGTTGCCCAAGCCAGCCTGCAGGCCGAGGGCGGTGCCGGACATGCGCTTAGGGAAAAAGTAGCCGGTGGAAGGCATAAAGCCAGAAAAGACGCCGCCGCCGATACCGGAGAGGAAAGCCAAGGTTAAAAGCCACCAGTATGGGGTGGAGGTGTCCTGCACGGCGAAAAACCAGCCGAGCATCGGGATGATGAACAGCAGGGAGGAAACGAATACCAGCTTGCGGGTGCCGATGATAGGCGGCAGGAACATAAACAGCAGGCGGAATAAGCCGCATGCGAGGCCTGCAATAGAGGTTAGCCAGTACAGCTGGCTCTTGCTGAGATCGAAGCCGATCTGGTTGAGCATCGGTGCAATTGCGGAAACGAGGTACCACGTTGCAAAACCGATGATCAGCACGAAGGTGGAAACCCACAAGGTTCGCCACGCAACTTTGGAATCCCAGTGGTCTTTTTCTTCGGGGTTCCATCCTTGGATGGTCTTGCCCGACGTATCAAGTGCAGTCATTTTTCCTCGGTATTCTCGTAGAAACTGTCTCTGTCCAATTTAGTTTCAATTACCCTAAAAAGAGACATTTTCTACGGAGTTATCCGAGTTTAATTAGGAAACATTAGTGTTGCGAAAACATTTCACATACCGACCTTTCGCTGGTTAACCCATTAAGGGGTGGGAAACCGCTGCTTATGACTCGATTCTGTTAAAAATGTCACACCACTAAACCGAGGTAAAGGACGCCCAAATGAAACCTGCCACCGCTGCCATAATCGTCACCGCTGACCGCGTTTTGAGCGGCGCAAAGCCTGATTCTGCAGGAACCTTGGCCAAGGAGCTTTTGTTGGCTCAGGGGCTCGAAGTGACGAGCCACGATGTCGTTGCGGAAGGCTACGCCCGCGTGGCCGAAGCGCTGCGCGAGCAAGTACGGGCTGGCGTCGACGTCATTGTGGTCATTGGAGGTACTGGCGTCGGTCCCACCAACTACACACCTGAAGTAACCGAAGAGTTCATCGCTGCCCGCCTTCACGGGCTGGAAACCCAGGTGCTGCTCAAAGGTCTGGAGAGTTCGCACAAGACTGGCCTTTCCCGCGGGGTCATTGGCATGACTGACCGCGGCTGTGGCTCGCTGATTATCAATTCCGCGTCCTCCCGCGGCGCAGTTGCTGACACCTTGGGTGTCGTTCTCCCTTTGCTCGGGGATATCTTCCGGGATGCGAAGAGTAACTGATAAGCGCGGTTACTTACTACGCTCGGCGGCGCTCCCATTCGGCGAGTTCAGCCAAGGTATCGTAGTCCTCTTCCGCGCCTGTACCCGGCACCGCGATGAGGCGGGGGACTGCGTGCAACAGCCTGCGGGCTGACTTGTTGTGCAGGCAGTCGAAGGAATCTACCGCTTGGCGCAGGCCGTCGTAGTGCCACAGCGCGCACAGCGGCTGGATAAAATCGCCGCTTAAAGCCGCCGCTACCGAGGGAATCGAGCTTTGCGCTTCGCAAGCGGCGAGTTTTTCCAACAACTTTGGCAGCATTTGGGGCGAATCCGGCGCATCCACAGATAACACTGCGATATAGCGAAGTGGCGCTAAACTACGTGCTTCTAGGTTCTTCAGGCCTGCCACGATGCCAGCTGCAGGCCCACCAAAAAGCGGATTTTCGCATACCTGCGGCAGGCCCAGCGGAAACGGGGAAACCACGCAGACCGGCGCGCCATAAGGAAGCTGCCTGCGCACGACGTCGACAAGCCTTTCGCCCCGTACACGCACCGAGCCCTTATCGCGCCCGCCCATCCTGGTGCCGTGGCCGCCTGCCAGGATGATGATTCCTAGCTCATGCGGTTTGTAGTTCAGCATTGCCTAGGTTTTAGGAAGCTCGCGGCTCCAGTCGCCGGAACGGCCACCGGACTTTGCGGTGATCCCACAGCGGCGGATAAATGCGGAGCGGTCGACGCCTTTGACCATATCGATGATGGACAGCGCCGCAACGTTGACCGCGGTAAGCGCCTCCATCTCCACACCGGTGCGATCGGCGGTTCGCACCGTTGCCTCGATGAAGACATGGTCGTCTCGGATTTCCAGATCGACCGAGCAACCATGCACGCCGATGGTGTGGGCGAGGGGAAGCAGTTCCGGGACCTTCTTGGCCGCCGAGATGCCGGCGATGCGCGCGACCGCTAGCACGTCGCCCTTGGGAACCGTGCCGTCGCGAAGCGCAGAAAGAACCTCAGGAGAACATGCAACCTCGCCTTGCGCGGTAGCGGAGCGGACGGTGGGCTGCTTTTCTGTCACATCCACCATGTAGGCGGAGCCGGAGGAATTGAGATGGGTAAATTTCATGGGGTCTAGTCTAATTAAGTCCTAATCGAGAATTAATAGACAACCACGCGGACTTCATCGCCAGCCTGAATTTCGGAGGTCACCTCAACCAGACCGCACGTGCCGTGGAGCGAGGCTACGAAGTGGCTGCTCAACCCGCTGGCAAAGGGGTACGCCACGACGGCCTCGCCGAACTCCAAACGCGTGGGCACAAATGCCGTGCCGTGCTTGTGCGCCATGGGGAACTCCTCCCCGGCGCGCGCGACGATTGTGCGCCCGCTGCAGACCTTCGTGCGGGCAGGGCGCCCGCTCAAGGCCTCGAGGAAAGGCGAAACATAAAGGTGGTAGGAAACAAACGCCGCTACGGGATTGCCCGGCAGGGAGATAACCGGCAAACCTCCATAGAGGGAAAAACCTTGCGGCGTGCCGGGCTTTTGCTTGACCCCGCCGAACCAAGCTTCACAGTCCTCTGCGGTCTGAAGCGCGGTCTGCGTGACGTCGAAGGCACCGGCGGAAACACCGCCCGTCGTGATTACTACCTCGTGGGAATGAAACAGCTGCTCAATCGTCTCGCGCAGCTGCTCCGAGGAGTCGGAAGAGCGCATGTGCGTTACCACTGCGTGCGGGATGGTGGAGCGAATCAGCGATTCGATCATCGGCCCATTCGAATCGGGTAGCTGGCCCGGCTCGAGGCTCGAGCCCTCGACCAGTTCGTCGCCGGAGGAGACCACGCCTACGAGAACGGGGCGGTAGACGCGAACATGCGTGATGCCAGCCGAAATCAGCGCGGCAATAAGGCCGGCATCAACCACGGTGCCCGGCTTGGCGATGTTCGCGCCCTCCCGAACGTTTTCTCCCTTCGGGCGGATGTGCGTGCGCCTTGGCGTCTCGTTGATGGTGACCTCACTCGGCAGCTCGTGTGGGCCGGCTGGAATATCGGTCAACTCCACTGGGACTACAACTAGGCCATCGTTGTCCTCCGGAACCGGCGCGCCGGTCATGATGCGCACCGCCTTGCCCGCTGGCACCTCCATGGGTGCCTGGCCCGCCGGAACGTCGCCTGCGACGGGCAAACGCGCAGGCAGCTCAACCAGATCCTTTAGGTGTACCAAGAAGCCATCCATCGCAGAGTTGCTAAAAGGCGGCACTGCTAGGCACGCAGTAACGCCTTCTGCAATAACGCGGCCTAGAAGTTTCTCGTTGACTGGCTGGGCTTCCGGAAATACCTCTACCGGCACCGGCCGGGCGTGAGACATTATCGCCTCAAAATGTTCTTGTGGGGTGCGCATGCTTTTCAAACTAGATCCTTAGCCTTTAGCCACCGATTGCTGCCATCAAACGATCCGGCTGCAAGAAACCCTCGTCATTCACGCCGTGGCCGGGCAGCTTCGCCCACATTTCTGCGGCCCAGGCCTCCATGAGCTCTTCATCGCTGGCGCCCGCGCGCATGAGGTCGCGAAGAGAGGTCTCCGAATTGCCGAATAGGCAATTGCGCACCGCGCCGTCGGTTGTCAGGCGCGTGCGATCGCAGGAACCGCAGAAGGAGCGAGTGACTGAGGCGATGACGCCGATTTGTCCTATCTCGCGGCCTCCGCGATAGGCATTCCACAGTGACGCCGGGGCAGAGCCGCGCGGCTCGTCAGCGGGGGAGAGCTCGAAGGACTCGCCGAGGCGGGCCAAGATATCGTCCGCGGTCACCATATCCTCGCGCCGCCACTTATCGCGGGGTCCCAGCGGCATCTGCTCGATAAAACGCAGCTGTGCGCCTTGCTCAATGCAGTATTCCGCCAGCGGGATAATAGAATCCTCGTTAATGCCCGGCATCACTACCGCGTTGACCTTGACCGGGTGCAGCCCGGCGCGCGCCGCGGCTTCGATGGCTGTGAAGACATCCTGGATGCGGTCGCGCCGGGTTAGCCGGGCATAAAGCTCGCGGTCGGTGGTATCGAGCGAGATGTTCACGCGGTCGAGGCCTGCTTCCACCAATCCATCGATACGCCGGTCGAGGCCCAAGCCGTTCGTGGTCAGTGCGGTAGACGGTGATTTACCTTCGTCGGTGCGCAATTGCTTAGTGGCAGCGACAATCTTCTCCAAAGACTTGCGCAGGAGCGGTTCGCCGCCGGTGAAACGTACCTGGCGGATGCCTAGCTTTTCGACGCCGATGCGGATAAGGCGGATCGTTTCCTCATCGCTCAAGGTTTCTGCGGTGGGAAACCACTCGAGACCTTCGGCCGGCATGCAATACGTGCAGCGGAGATTGCAGCGATCAGTAAGCGAAACGCGCAGGTCGCGGGCCCTGCGGCCGTATTTGTCTAGAAGCGGATAAGTCATTGTCGTCCTAGTCTATAAGGAGAGAGGTCTTATCCATATTAACCCGGAAATATTCGCGTTTAATCCGGGGCCTAATCACGGGGCGGGAAATGCTGCGGCAAGTCATCCAGGCGGTGCGACTCGCCAGGGCCTTTCAGTCGAATGATGTTGTATTCGCCTTCAGCCAAGTGCGAACGCAGGTCCTTCTTATCGAACTTGCCCACCGAGGTTTTGTCGATGTGCTTTACGAAGGTCCAGTACTCCGGCAGCATCCACGAAGGCAGCTCCTTGCGCATCCCCTCGCGGATGCGCTCGGCGGTTTCGATTGTCGGAGAAAACCCGGACGCCAACACCGTTACCGCCAGAGGGCGTTCCACCCACTGTTTATCTGGATAACCGATGACGGCGGCTTCCACGACGACGGGGTTAGCCATGATGAGGTTTTCGAGCTGGACCGAATAGATCCACTCGCCGCCAGAGCGGATTACGTCGCGGGCGCGGTCTTCGACGGTCAAGAAGCCGTCTTCCGTTACCGAGCCGACGTCGCCAGTGCGCAGCCAGCCATCCGCGGTGAATTTGGATTCGGCATCCTCGACTTGCTTTCCGCGGAACTCGTCGGCACTACCGCCCGGTTCAGAGGTGGGCGAGTGGTAGTAGGAGCCGGTAACGAGGTTGCCGCGGACCTGGATCTCGCCGGCATTGCGGTCGGACTTGGGCACGACGACGCCGTCATTGACCACACGGTATTGCAAGGAGGCCGGGAAGCGTCCTTGGGATATGCGGTATGCCCAGCGGGTATCGCCGTCGGCACCCTGGGGAGGGCGGGCCACCGTGCCCACCGTTGTGGTTTCCACCATGCCCCACACGTGCACGACGTCGACGCCGTAGCGTTCCTCCCACATTTTGATCAGCTGCGGCGGGACGGGGGAGCCGCCGGCGAAGATCTCGGTCAGCGTCATGCGGCTTGGGGGATTTTTGAGATAGTGCGCGAAAAGCTGAATCCAAATGGTGGGCACGCCATGCGCCACGCGGGGCGAGGTGGCAGCAATGATGCTGGCAAGCGTCGGTGCGGATACGTCGGCGTCGGGAAGCACTAGTGGCGTGCCCGTCATAAAGGCGGCAAAGGGAACGCCCCAGCTGAGCACGTGATAAATCGGGATGCAGCACAGGAAGGTCTCGCCGTGGGTAACACACAGCGAATCGGAGGCGCGCAACTGCATGCTCTCCAGGTAGAGCGCGCGGTGGGAATAGACCACGCCTTTGGGCGCGCCAGTGGTGCCGGTGGAATAGCACAAGGCGGCCGACGTCCGCTCGTCTAGCTCAGGCCAGTTGTACTCGGTAGGGCGGCCGTCGAGTAGCGCCTCATAGGAATAGACCTCGACGCCAGCGCCAAACTTGCCCAGGTAGTCGGCGGGATCGGTTAGGCCAATGAGAACCACCGCACGCACGGTTTTTACGCCGTTTAAGACCTTAGCCAGCTGATCTTTTAAGCGCGGATCGGCAACTACAATTTCCGCTTCGGAGTGGTTAATGATGTGGCGAATCTGATCATTCATTAACTGCTTGTTTAGCGGGGTGAAAATAGCACCCTTGCAGGCAGTGGCGAACATGACCTCTAGGTGTTCAGCACAGTTCCACATGAAAGATGCCACACGCTGGTCCCCAGTAATGCCCAACTCATCATGCAATGCGTGCGCGAATGCGGCTGCGCGTGCGCCGATGGCGGCGAAGTCGGTGGTTTCCGGCTCACTATGGTTGCGCCACGTGGTCACCTGCGTCTGCCCATGCACCGTCGATCCGTATTCCAGGATGCGGGTCAGGGACAGGGGGATATCCTGCATGGTAGAAAGCATGAGTTCTACTTTAGCGGTGTCACTTCCGGCGCGGGATGCTAATACGGTATAGTGGCTCGTGACTGACGCGGACTAGCCCGAATTTTAGGAAAGCTCCCGCGTAACCGAGTATTGCAGAACCGCCGCAGAGCGTTTCTTTTTTCTCGCTCGCAGTCGCCTTCTATCAATTCTCCTCCGTGGCATTCCTTTTCCCAGAGGAGAGGCCTAGATATTTCACCGCCCGCGGCTTCCCGCTTGTGGCGGCATGCACCATAAAAATACAGATTGGCTTCCAGCGCTTAAGCCGGACTGCAGGCGAAAAGCATTTAGACGCTGGTGAAGCGACGAAAGGATATCCGTGAGCAATACGGACAAAGCCGCAGCACAGGATTACGCATCCATGAAGCTGCCGGAACTGCGCAAGCTGGCTGCAGAGCGCGGCCTGCGCGGCATCTCGGGTCTGCGCAAGGGCGATCTGATTACCGCCCTGAGCACTGGCCAGGTACCTGCGAAGGCGGAAAAGGCGGAAAAGCCACAGCGCCGCACACGTAAGCCCGCTGAAGAGAAGTCGGCAAAGGCTGAGGATAACGCCAAGGATAGTGGCGAAAATAAGGCCCAAGAAAAGGGTGAGAAGAACGAGGAACAGCGCTACGAGTCGCGCTCCCAGGCTCGCCGTGCCCGCCGCAACCGCGCCCGCCGCCAGGAGCGCGAGAACGCCGAGGCAAAGCAGGAGGGCGCTAAGGAAGAGGCCAAGGAGTCGAACAAGGATTCCGAGAACTCTAACGACAATCGCGACAACAATAACCGTGACAACCGTGATAACGGCGAGCGCAACCGCGGCAACCGCAACCGCCGCCATGATGACGATGACAACAACGGTGGCGGCCGCCGCAACCGCCGCAACCGCCGCAACCGCCGCAACCGCGGTGGTAATGACAACAACGGTGGCGGCAACGATCTCCAGATCCGCGAGGGCGATGAAGTCCAGGCAGTAGGCGGCATCCTCGAGGTCGTCGACAACAACGTGGCTTTCCTGCGCACCACCGGTTACCGCGCGGCAAGCTCTGACGTCTTTGTCAACAACAACTTGGTCCGGCGCTTGGGCCTGCGCTCTGGCGACGCCGTGACCGGCCAGGTCAAGGTCTCTGGCCCAACTCATACCCACGGCAATGGCCGTAATCGCCGCAAGTACAACCAGTTGGTGCAGGTTGACACGGTAAACGGCATGGAGCCAGCAGCGGCACAGGACCGTCCTCACTTCTCCAAGCTGACCCCGCTGTATCCGAACCAGCGTCTGCGCCTGGAAACGGATCCGAAGATCCTGACCACCCGCGTTATCGACCTCATCATGCCTATCGGCAAGGGCCAGCGTGCGCTGATTGTTTCGCCGCCAAAGGCCGGTAAGACCACCATTTTGCAGAACATCGCCAACGCGATTTCCGCAAATAACCCAGAGTGCTACCTCATGGTCGTCCTGGTAGACGAGCGCCCAGAAGAGGTCACCGACATGCAGCGCAGCGTCAAGGGTGAGGTCATTGCCTCTACCTTCGACCGCCCGCCATCAGAGCACACCTCCGTTGCCGAGCTGGCCATCGAGCGCGCGAAGCGCTTGGTGGAGCAGGGCAAGGACGTCGTGGTTCTCCTGGACTCGATTACCCGCCTGGGCCGTGCCTACAACAACTCCTCCCCAGCATCCGGCCGCATCCTCTCCGGCGGTGTGGACTCCAACGCGCTCTACCCACCGAAGCGCTTCCTGGGTGCTGCCCGCAATATCGAAAACGGCGGTTCCCTTACCATCATCGCCACCGCGATGGTGGAGACCGGCTCCACCGGTGACACGGTCATTTTCGAGGAGTTCAAGGGCACCGGCAACGCCGAGCTCAAGCTCGACCGCGCCATTTCCGAGCGTCGCATCTTCCCGGCCGTGGACGTTAACCCATCCGGCACCCGCAAGGACGAATTGCTGCTCGTTCCGGAGGAAGCGCGCATCATGACCAAGCTGCGTCGCATCCTTTCTGGTTTGGATTCCTTCGCCGCTATCGACTTGCTCATCAAGCAGCTGAAGAAGACCCGCTCCAACGGCGAGTTCTTGATGCAGGTGGCAAGCTCTGCGCCGATGGTCGCTGACAAGGAAGCTGAGGATTACATCTAATGGCTAATCAAGTTTCCCTCGTAGACGACATTGTCTCTGAGTACCAGGGCATCGAGATGCAGATGGGCGATCCTGAGGTCGCTGGCGATCAGACGATGTTCCGTAAGCTGTCTAAGCGCTATGCCGAGCTGCGTCCAATCGTCGCGGTCAACAACGAGCTAGAACAGGCTCGTCAGGACCTCGAAGATGCCAAGGAAATGGCCTACGAGGACCATGACTTCCAGGACGAAGTCGACCGCCTCGAGCCGCTCGTCGTTGAACTGGAGGAAAAGCTAGCAGACCTACTCGCTCCACGTGACGAGCACGACTCCGAAGACATCATTATGGAGATCAAGGCTGGCGCCGGCGGCGAGGAGGCCGCATTGTTCGCAGGCGATCTCGCGCGAATGTACGAGCGTTATGCCGACAAAGCTGGTTTCCAGTGGGAGGTCTTGGGCCTCAACGAGTCCGACTTGGGCGGCGTGAAGGACATGTCCATCTCGTTTAAGTCCAAGACCCCGTCTCGCGACGGCGCTTGGTCCGTATTCAAGTTCGAGGGCGGCGTCCACCGCGTCCAGCGCGTTCCGGTGACCGAGTCGCAGGGCCGCATCCAGACCTCAGCTGCCGGCGTGCTGGTTTACCCGGAGCCGGATGAGGTCGAATCCGTCAACATCGACGAAAAGGATCTGCGCATCGACGTCTACCGCTCGTCCGGTAAGGGCGGCCAGGGCGTTAACACCACTGACTCCGCAGTCCGCATTACCCACCTGCCGACTGGCCTGGTGGTCACCTGCCAGAAGGAACGTTCCCAGATTCAGAACAAGGCCCGCGCATTGCAGGTGCTGCAGGCACGCCTGGATCAGATCGAGCGCGAAGCCCGTGAGGCTGAGGCAGGGGAGCAACGTGCATCCCAGGTGCGCACCTTGGACCGCTCCGAGCGTATTCGCACCTATAATTGGCCGGAAAACCGCATCACTGATCACCGCATCGGCTACAAGGCGAATAACCTGGATTCCGTTCTCAACGGCGATATGCAGGATCTGATCACCGCTTTGCAGGCTCAAGAGCGCGCCGAGCGCTTGGAGGCGGAAGACTAGAGGTGGATACCTACGCAATGGCGCTTCGCGATGCCGCGGAGCGCTTTCGCGCATCTGGAGTACCTAGCCCGGAGTGGGACGCACGAGTGCTTGCTTCCGAGCTCATTGGATGTGGGCATATGGACATCCCACTGGATGCCCAACCGATTCCCGGCTTTGCCATCGCCTATGAGGGCTGGGTCGCGCGCCGTGAGGCTCGCGAGCCGCTGCAGCACATTTTGGGCACGGCGTGGTTTGGTCCGCTCGAGCTCAAGGTAGGTCCGGGCGTATTTATTCCACGCCCAGAAACGGAAGTCCTGGCGGATTGGGGAGTGCGGGTGCTTCGCGACGTCGCCAAGCCCCGCGTTGTCGACTTGTGTACCGGCAGCGGGGCACTGGCCGCCTATGTAAACCACGAGCGGCCGGACGCGGATGTATTTGCGGTCGAGCTTTCTGAAGATGCGCTGCCTTTTGCCCGCAGCAATCTTGCCCAAGGCGTGCATCTGGTCCACGGCGATGCAACAGACTTCTCGCTTCTGGCCGAACTCGACGGCACCGTGGATCTCGTGCTCACGAATCCGCCTTATGTTCCAGAGACGCCGGACCTAGAGCCCGAGGTTTACCGCGACCCGCACATGGCGGTCTTCGGCGGCGCCGATGGCATGGAGGTCATCGACCGCCTCGTACCTCGCATTGCGAAGTTACTGCGTCCCGGCGGGAAAGTGGGCATCGAGCACGACGATGCCACGAGCGAGGCTGTGCAAGTTGCGTTGCTGAATTCTGGGCGATTCCACGATGTCGCAGTGCTGCGAGACCTAACAGGTACCGCGCGTTTTGTAACTGCTATTAAAAGTGCGACCGCCACCCCGGCGGGAGTACAGTAGGTTGGTCTGAACACACGAAGTGAGGAAAGAATGCAGGGAAAGATTTATAACTGTGCCGATAAGGCAGAGCGTGAAGAAGGCCTAGCCATCGCGGTCAAAGCAGCAAAGTCTGGCCGCCTCGTCGTGATGCCTACTGACACGTTGTACGGCCTCGGCTGTGACGCCTTCGACAACGACGCTGTGGCCAGCCTCCTTGCAACCAAGCAGCGTGGCCCCGATATGCCCGTTCCGGTCCTCGTGGGGTCCTGGGACACCATCCGCGGTCTCGTCGCGGAGTACACCGATACTGCGCGAGCACTCGTCGAGGCTTTTTGGCCCGGTGGACTTTCCATCGTGGTCCCGCAGGCGCCTTCCTTGCCGTGGAACTTAGGAGATACCCGCGGCACGGTGATGTTGCGCATGCCGCTGCATCCTATTGCCATCGAGCTTCTGCGCGAGGTTGGCCCAATGGCTGTGTCCTCCGCGAATATTTCCGGCCACCAGCCACCGACCACCGCGCTGGCTGCAAAGCAGCAGCTTGGTAAAGCCGTTACCGTTTACTTGGACGGTGGCGAGACTGCCGTTGGCAAGCCTTCCACCATCATCGATTTGTCCGGTGAGCACCCATACCTGCTGCGTGAGGGCGCGCTTTCTGCCGAAGAAATCGCTGAGGTCATTGGCGTGAGCGCCGAGTCGCTGCGCACTCGCCCCATTGCCTAAACAAAAGGAGATTGTGTGAGTGGCACCGGTGTACCGCTGCGCGAGCTAGCGCTTGTCATTTTGGTCGCAGCGACCTTTACCTACCTCGCCACGGGCTTGGTACGTAGCTTCCTCGTCCGCACTGGGCGAGTGGCAGAGATTCGCCTGCGCGATTCGCATTCCCAGCCCACCCCGCAGATGGGTGGCGTGGCAATGTTTACCGGTTTCGGCGCCTCAGTCTTCCTAGCCGCCCAGCTTCCAGCCTTGACTCGCGGTTTCATGCCCGTTACCCCTGAGATGAATGCCGTGTTTTGGGCAGCGCTGGCCATCGTGCTCGTGGGCGTCATCGACGATGCCCTCGAACTGGGTGCGATGGTGAAGTTGGTCGGCCAATTGCTCGCCGCTGGAATCATGAGCGGCCTTGGCCTTACCTGGACGCTTCTGTTTATTCCATTCGGCGGCGGAACTACGGTGTTGCTCGACCAAATCCAGGGCACACTCTTGACAACCTTCTTTACGGTGCTGCTCATCAACGCAATGAACTTTGTGGACGGCCTTGATGGTCTCGCCGCTGGCTTAGGGCTTATTGCAGGTGGCGCCATCTTGATCTTTTCCATCACGGTTCTGCATGACCAGGGTGGGGCAGTCTCTGCCTATCCGCCGGCGATCATCTCTGCTGCGTTGGTCGGTATCTGTGCGGGCTTCCTGCCGCATAACTTTGAGCCTTCGCGCATTTTTATGGGCGACAGCGGATCGATGCTCATTGGTCTCCTGCTGGCCGCAGCTTCCACCTCTGCTTCCGGCAAGATCAACATGTCGCTGTATGGCACCGTTGACATGGTGGCGCTCGCATCGCCTTTCATTGTGGTCGCCGCAGCTGTGTTTATTCCAGTCTTGGACCTTGTCTGGGCGGTTATTCGCCGCCTTTCGCAGGGCCGATCGCCCTTTTCTGCTGATAAGGCGCACATTCATCACCGCCTGCTTTCGCTCGGCCATACCCACCGCCGCACCGTCTTGGTGCTATACCTGTGGGTCTCGGCGGTAGCTTTCGGCGCGGTGTCCTTTTCCATCGTCCCGTGGCCCGTTGCCGTCGCGCTTACCGCCATCGCGCTGGGGGTGGCATTCGGCGTCACGCTCATTCCTCTGCGCCAGGGCAAGCTTGGCCCAAGTAAACGGGCTACCACGGTGGTGGCGCATACCGATCCCGCCTAGGAGTCCCGGGCTGTCGTAGTGCGGTAGGCTTTTGGCCTATGACTGATCCGATGACGAACGCGGCAATAAACAACGTGGATGACTTTGACGACCCAGTTTTGCCGCTCAAGCGTGCACTGCGCTTCGGCTCGATTGCGCTGGTGGCCATCACGATTATCTCGCTCGCTGTGTGGGGTGGCATGCGTGGAATTCCGGGAATTTGGGGAGTGCTCGTCGGTGCCGGCATCGGCGGTGGGTTTGTGCTGCTGACGGTTCTTTCCGTGCTTGCTGCCTCGAAGACTAGCCCCACCAACACGATCATCGTCGTTATGGGTAGCTGGCTCATCAAACTGCTGGTGCTGATTGTCATCCTCGCGGTCATCCGCGACATGGACTTCTACGATAAGATGGCGCTCTTTGTCACCGTAGTGATGGCCCTTATTGCAACGCTGGGTACCGAGGCCTGGGGCGTCGTCAGTGCCCGCGTCTCCTATGTGCACTAGCCATCCTGAAAAGGGCGGCGGGGATAAAACACGAGCCCTCTAGTCTTAATTTCCTTGGGGGAAGATGTGGAAAGGGTGTTAATTCCACCCCCGAGGTGGTGTACAAAAACGGTTTGTGACAAAGGCCATACGGGGGCTTTTGCCTAGTCATGGGCTCTATTTCGGCCAAAAAATCGCCCGCGAGCTACGGGTGTCAACCTGTGCCTACCCTGGTACACGTGAATTAGGCCCTGAACTGATATTATTTCTCGCGGGTTACCACGGGGCCGAGATTTTTGCATTGGATCCCGCGCGGTCAATCCCTGTCACTTCTTCGAAGATGTGCGACGGAGTCCGAAGTCGTGACAGAGAGCTTGAGACGTCCATCGCACCGTCCGCAAAGCTATTTTGCGGCGGCCCTAACACGGGAGAGAACGCTGAGCGTTACAACATTGGCCATGAAAGGGCACTTCCACGCGCCTGATCTGGGTGAAGAATTCTTCCCGGGGCAAGTAGATGCTGACCATCTGTTCTTCGGCGACTTTGCCGACGGATGGTTCGCGCTTGATCGCCTAATGCTGGTGCGCATCTTGATGACGCTGGTATTGGTGGTTCTTTTCATGCTGGCCTTCAAGAACCCGAAGTTGGTTCCGAAGGGTCTGCAGAACGTCGGCGAGAATGCGGTCGATTTCGTCCGTATCCACATCGCCGAAGATATTTTGGGTACTAAGGAGGCCAAGCGATTCCTTCCGGTAATCGCGACGATCTTCTTCGCAGTCCTGTTTATGAATGTGCCGACCATCATCCCGGGACTCAACGTCTCGCCAAATGGTCGTATCGGCATGCCTATCGTCCTTGCAGTCGTGTCGTACATCGCAATGATTTACGCCGGCGCAAAGCGCTATGGCTTCGGCAAGTTCATCAAGTCCTCGGTGGTTATTCCTAACCTGCCGCCGGCTTTGCACTTGCTCGTTGTGCCGATCGAGTTCTTCTCGACCTTCATTCTGCGACCAGTTACCCTCGCCATTCGTCTCATGGCGAACTTCTTGGCAGGACACATCATTCTGGTCCTTCTCTTCTCTGCTTCGAACTTCTTCTTCTGGCAGCTGAACGGTTGGACGGCACTGTCCGGTTTGACCATTGTTCTGGGACTGGCTTTCAGCCTGTTCGAGCTTCTGGTCATCTTCCTGCAGGCCTACATCTTCGCGCTTTTGACGGCGGTGTACATCGAACTGTCCCTGCACGCGGATTCGCACTAAGGACGAGGTCGACGAGCGCGACCGAGAATAATCTCAACTTCACAGAAACTATCTCCCTGTCCGTAAACCTGCGGGCAGGACATACGAAAGGGAACGACTTTCACCATGAACGAAATCATTCTTGCACAGGATGCTGCCGCTAACCTCGACAGCCTGAAGGCTGTTGGCTACGGCCTCGCCGCAATCGGCCCTGGTATCGGTATCGGCATCGTTGCCGGCAAGACCGTTGAGGCTATGGCACGCCAGCCTGAAATGGCCGGCCAGCTGCGTACCACCATGTTCCTGGGTATCGCCTTCACCGAGGCTCTTGCACTTATCGGCCTCGTTGCAGGCTTCCTGTTCTAAAAAGTTCGCGTTTTCCTAAACCAACCTTTTAAGACTGGAGACCACATGAACAACGTCTTTTATACGCTTGCGGCGGGGGAGGAGAACCCGGGTTCCGGCAGCTTCTCCGTTCTTCTGCCCAAGAACTATGACATTTTCTGGTCTTTGATCTGTTTCGTTGTCATCTTGATTTTGTTCTGGAAGTTCGTTCTTCCGGCATACAACAAGATGCTCCAGGAGCGCGAGGACCGCATCGAGGGCGGCATGAAGCGTGCTGAGGCTCAGCAGGCTGAAGCTAAGGCTGCTCTCGAGAAGTACAACGCACAGCTTGCTGACGCACGTGCAGAAGCTGCAGAGATCCGCGAGCAGGCGCGCGAGCGCGGCAAGCAGATCGAGGCTGAGGCTAAGACCCAGGCAGAAGAAGAGTCCCGCCGCATTGTCGCCTCTGGTGAGAAGCAGCTGGAAGCTTCCCGTGCACAGGTCATCTCTGAGCTGCGTTCCGATATCGGACAGAACTCCATCAACTTGGCTGAGAAGCTGCTGGGCGGCGAACTTTCTTCCGCAACCAAGCAGTCCTCCACGATTGACAACTTCCTGTCCGAGCTCGATTCTGTGGCACCGGCCGGAAAGTAGGCAACTATGAAGGCAGCTAGCCGCGAAGCCCTCGCACACGTAGAGTCCCAGCTGGATCAGATTCTGGCGCAGGACGATGCGATTGCGACGGCGGCACAGGCAGGTCTCGACCTTTTCGAGGTCGTTGATGTCCTTGATGCTGACCGCGAACTGCGCGTCGCGCTAACCGACGCCGCCGTTCCGGCTGCAAACCGCAAGTCACTGGTACAGAACCTCTTCGGTGCAAAGATTGCTCCGGTCGCCACCCAGGTGATCGAAGCTTCTGCTGCCGAGCAGTGGTCCACCTCCCGTGACTTCGTCAAGGGTCTCGTGTCTCTCGGCCGCCGCGCTCTTCTGCGCGGTGCTGAGGCTCAGGGCCAGCTGGGCCAGGTAGAAGACGAGCTCTTCCGCCTGTCTAGCATCCTGAAGAACGAGGCAGAGCTGACCCAGCTGCTTTCCGACCGAACTGCTACGTCCGCACGTAAGCGCGGATTGCTGGCAAGCGTGCTCTACGGCAAGGTAACGATGTTTTCTGAGGCGCTCGCGCTCCAGGCCATCGGCCGCCCTGAGCAGAACCCGATCGATGATGTCGCGGCACTGGCCGACTACGCAGCTAAGCTGCAGGGTCGCACCATTGCTCGTGTTACCACCGCGGGTGAGCTGAATGATAGCCAGCGTGCAGCACTCGCTGAGAAGCTGGGCAAAATTTATGGTCGTGCGATGTCCATTCACTCTGAGGTTGACACCAGCCTCCTCGGTGGCATGCGCATCCGCGTCGGCGATGAAGTCATTGATGGCTCCACGGCAGGCAAGATTGCCCGCCTGCGTGCCCAGATGGCATAGCCGAAACGACAGAAACGATTTAAGTAAGTGCTGGAAGATACTACCGAGAGCAGGAAGAACATGGCGGAGCTGACGATCTCCTCCGACGAGATCCGTAGTGCGATTGCGAACTACACCTCGAGCTACTCCGCGGAGGCCTCCCGTGAGGAGGTCGGCGTGGTCATTTCGGCAGCTGACGGTATTGCGCAGGTTTCTGGCCTGCCATCCGTTATGGCGAATGAGCTGCTCGAGTTCCCAGGCGGCGTTATCGGCGTCGCACAGAACCTTGACACCAACTCCATCGGTGTCGTTGTCCTGGGCAACTTCGAGTCCCTCACCGAGGGCGACGAGGTCAAGAGGACTGGCGAAGTCCTTTCCATCCCTGTGGGCGAGGAATTCCTCGGCCGCGTTATCAACCCACTGGGCCAGCCGATCGACGGCCTGGGCCCAATCGCCGCTGAAGAGGACCGCGTCCTCGAGCTGCAGGCACCTTCCGTGCTGCAGCGTCAGCCGGTTGAAGAGCCGATGCAGACCGGCATCAAGGCTATTGACGCAATGACCCCGATTGGTCGTGGTCAGCGTCAGTTGGTCATTGGTGACCGTAAGACGGGTAAGACCGCAGTCTGCATCGACACCATCCTGAACCAGAAGGCTAACTGGGAGTCTGGCGACAAGGACAAGCAGGTACGTTGTATCTACGTCGCTATCGGCCAGAAGGGCTCCACCATTGCTGGAGTCCGCCACACCCTGGAGCAGCACGGCGCACTGGAGTACACCACCATCGTGGCAGCTCCGGCTTCCGACGCCGCCGGCTTCAAGTGGCTGGCACCGTTCTCCGGTGCAGCTCTGGGTCAGCACTGGATGTACCAGGGCAACCACGTCCTGGTCATCTACGATGATCTCACCAAGCAGGCTGAGGCCTACCGTGCGATTTCCCTTCTGTTGCGCCGTCCGCCGGGCCGCGAGGCTTACCCGGGCGACGTCTTCTACCTCCACTCCCGTCTGCTGGAGCGTGCTGCAAAACTCTCCGACGACATGGGTGCAGGTTCCATGACCGCACTGCCGATCATCGAGACCAAGGCGAACGACGTTTCCGCCTTCATCCCGACCAACGTTATTTCCATTACCGACGGCCAGGTCTTCCTGGAGTCCGACCTGTTCAACCAGGGCGTCCGTCCGGCAATTAACGTCGGTGTGTCCGTCTCCCGTGTGGGTGGCGCTGCGCAGACCAAGGGCATGAAGAAGGTCGCCGGTAACCTGCGTCTTGAGCTTGCTGCTTACCGTGACCTGCAGGCATTCGCTGCCTTCGCTTCCGACCTCGACCCTGCCTCCAAGGCACAGCTCGAGCGCGGTGAGCGTCTGGTTGAGCTGCTCAAGCAGGCGGAGTCCTCCCCGCAGCCAGTCGAGTTCCAGATGGTTTCCATCTACTTGGCTGACCAGGGCATCTTCGACGTCGTTCCCGTCGAGGATGTACGTCGCTTCGAGGCTGAGGTACACGAGTACCTGCACTCGAATACCCCGCAGGTATTCGAGCAGATCGCTGGTGGCCAGCCTCTGTCCGACGAATCCAAGGATGCGCTCGTCAAGGCTGCTAAGGACTTCGCCCCGACCTTCCGCACCACCGAGGGCCACAACTTGGGCTCCGGGGCAGAGGTCGATCCGCTCGATGCGGCAGAGGTAAAGAAGACCGAGCTCAGCGTCTCCCGTAAGACGGCTAACTAGAGTCCGCACAGCTCTAAGAATCAACCGTCGAGATAATAGAAGGGAGGAGCGAACACCATGGCTAATCTTCGTGAACTGCGCGACCGAATCCGGTCCGTCAATTCCACTAAGAAGATCACCAAGGCACAGGAGCTCATTGCTACCTCGCGCATTACCAAGGCACAGGCTAGGGTTGAGGCTTCACAGCCTTACGCACACGAGCTTGCGAATGTGATGAACAAGCTCGCAGCGGCCAGCTCGCTGGATCACCCGATGCTTCGTGAACGGGAAGATGGCAAGGTCGCCGCTATTCTCGTGGTCTCTTCTGACCGCGGTATGTGTGGTGGCTACAACAACAACATCTTCAAGAAGGCAGCCGAGCTCGAAGCCCTGCTCAAGAAGCAAGGCTACGAGACCGTCCGCTACGTCACGGGTAATAAGGGCGTTGGCTTCTACAAGTTCCGTGAAGCTGATGTCGCAGGAAGCTGGGCTGGTTTCTCGCAGGATCCGTCCTGGGAGACCACCCACGATGTCCGTCGTCACATGATCGACGGCTTCATTGCAGGTTCCAAGGGGACTGCCAAGTACCGCGACGGCCTCAACACCGAGGGCGAAGGCATCCGTGGCTTCGACCAGGTTCACGTTGTGTACACCGAGTTTGAGTCCATGCTGACCCAAACCGCGCGTGCACAGCAGTTGTTGCCGGTGGTTCCGGTTATTGAGGATGAGGAATTCCACCTCGGAGAGTCCGCGCTCTCCGACTCCGAGCCTACGGATCAGGTTTCGCCTGATTTCGAGTTCGAGCCGGATGCTGACACTCTTATGGAGGCACTGCTTCCGCAGTACGTCTCTCGTATCCTCTTTGCGATGTTCTTGGAGGCTTCCGCTTCCGAGTCCGCAGCACGCCGTACCGCAATGAAGTCTGCTACTGACAACGCAACCGAGCTGGTCAAGGACCTCTCGCGCGTGGCCAACCAGGCTCGTCAGGCACAGATTACCCAGGAAATTACAGAGATCGTCGGTGGCGCTGGGGCGCTCGCCGAAAGCGCAGAAAGTGACTAGATTATGACTTCAGCTCTGCAAGAGCAGAACACACAGTCGTCGGCTGTTGCCGGCCGTGTGGTGCGCGTCATCGGTCCGGTCGTCGACGTGGAATTCCCGCGTGGCGGACTGCCGGCACTGTACAACGCACTGACCGTCGAGATTTCTCTCGAGGCTGTTGCAAAGACCGTCACCCTCGAGGTCGCTCAGCACCTCGGTGACAACCTCGTCCGTACCGTTTCCATGGCACCGACCGACGGCCTCGTCCGCGGCGCTACCGTGACCGATACTGGCAAGCCAATCTCCGTTCCAGTCGGCGATGTGGTCAAGGGCCACGTCTTCAACGCACTGGGCGACTGCCTCGACCAGCCTGGTCTGGGCCGCGACGGCGAGCAGTGGGGCATCCACCGCGAACCGCCAGCATTCGACCAGCTCGAGGGTAAAACCGAAATCCTGGAGACCGGTATTAAGGTTATCGACCTCCTGACCCCGTACGTGAAGGGCGGCAAGATCGGCCTCTTCGGCGGTGCAGGTGTTGGTAAGACCGTTCTCATCCAGGAGATGATTACTCGTATCGCACGCGAGTTCTCCGGTACCTCCGTCTTCGCCGGCGTCGGCGAGCGTACCCGTGAGGGCACCGACCTCTTCCTCGAGATGGAAGAGATGGGCGTTCTCCAGGACACCGCCCTCGTGTTCGGCCAGATGGATGAGCCGCCAGGAGTCCGTATGCGCGTGGCTCTGTCCGGCCTGACCATGGCGGAGTACTTCCGCGATGTGCAGAACCAGGACGTGCTGCTGTTCATCGACAACATCTTCCGTTTCACCCAGGCCGGCTCCGAGGTTTCGACCCTGCTGGGTCGTATGCCTTCCGCTGTGGGTTACCAGCCAACCCTGGCTGATGAGATGGGTGTCCTGCAGGAGCGCATTACCTCGACCAAGGGCCGTTCCATTACGTCCCTGCAGGCCGTTTACGTTCCTGCCGATGACTACACCGACCCGGCTCCGGCTACGACGTTCGCTCACTTGGACGCCACCACCGAGCTGGACCGTGCTATTGCTTCCAAGGGTATTTACCCTGCAGTGAACCCGCTGACCTCTACCTCTCGTATCCTCGAGCCGGGTATCGTTGGCGAGAAGCACTACGAGGTTGCACAGCGCGTCATCGGTATTCTGCAGAAGAACAAGGAACTCCAGGACATCATCGCCATCCTTGGTATGGACGAGCTGTCCGAGGAGGACAAGGTCACCGTTCAGCGCGCACGTCGTATCGAGCGCTTCCTGGGCCAGAACTTCTTCGTCGCAGAGAAGTTCACCGGCCTGCCGGGCTCCTACGTCCCGCTGACCGAGACCATCGATGCTTTCGAGCGCATCTGCAACGGCGAGTTCGATCACTACCCAGAGCAGGCATTCAACGGCCTGGGTGGCTTGGACGACGTCGAGGCTGCGTACAAGAAGCTTTCCGAGAAGTAGGGAGTGGCACATGGCTGACATCACCGCTGAACTGGTATCCGTCGAGCGTAAGCTGTGGGCTGGTAAGGCCACGCTGGTTACGGCTGAGACCACTGAGGGTGAGATCGGCGTGCTTCCTGGCCACGAGCCATTGGTCGGTCAACTGGCCGACAATGGTGTTGTGACCATCCACCCAGTCGACGGCGAGCGCCTCGTCGCCGCGGTCCAGGGTGGCTTCCTCTCCGTGTCCAAGGACAAGATCACTGTCCTCGCCAACTGGGCCACTTGGTCCACTGAAGTTGATGAGGCACAGGCTTCCGAAGACCAGAAGTCCGAGGAGCCCATTGTCCACAACCGTGGTGAAGCCGCTCAGCGAGCACTTCGTCGCGCCAAGGGCTAGGTAGAGTAACGGGCAGCAAAGCCCTTCCGCTCTCATAAGCGCCCCACCTTTCTTTCACCAGAAAGGTGGGGCGCTTTTTCGTTGGCTTTTGCTACGGGGTTTAGTGGCATAACGGCTGGGGAAGATACTAGAATTTTATCTAATATCTTTCAGGTTCAGGATTAAAAGGAGCGGCAGGATATGAACATTTCAGGTCTAGGCTGGTTGTTCCTCATCGTGGCGGCTTCTATCCTTTTGTGTCTTATGCTTGCTGCTCGCCGCTTTTTCAAGTTGCGGGCGCGCGGGACCTCTGTATTGCTGAGAACCCTGCCTGCTAAAAACTCTCGTTCTTGGCGTCATGGCGTGATGCGCTATAGCGGGGAATACGTGGAGTACTTCAAGCTGCGCTCGGTTTCGGTCCAAGCAGACCTTCGTTTCAATCGCCTCGGCGTCGAACTAATTGGCACTCGTCAATTGGACGATGACGAGGCTGCTTTTATGTCCGCCGCCGACCAGGTCATCCGCTTTTCCTTCGCGGATCAGGAATACGAAATCGCCACTGACCTACACGGAATCATGGGGCTCACCGCCTGGATTGAGGCGGCGCCTTCCAAGCGCTTGGAACGTCCTGACTATCGGCGTCTGCGCCAGCGCGCTACCCGTTTTACTAAGGAGTAGGCGGCTACCTATAGGGTAGAGGGCATGCGTTTAGTCATCGCTCGTTGCTCAGTTGATTATGTCGGCCGTTTGGATGCCCATTTGCCAGTCGCCGATCGCCTCATCCTCATCAAGACAGATGGTTCCGTGTCGATCCACGCCGACGACCGCGCCTATAAGCCGCTGAATTGGATGACTCCGCCGTGCACGCTGGAGGAATCCGCCATCACTGACATCGACGGCGAGGACACTGGTGAGCAGCTGTGGCTCGTTGAAAACCCCAAGGGGGAGCAGCTGCGTATCACCATCGCGGAGATTCACCAAGACATCTCCGTAGAGTTGGGCGAGGACCCAGGGCTTGTTAAGGACGGCGTCGAGGCACACCTGCAGGAGCTGCTCGCCGAGCACATCGATACCCTGGGCGAGGACTATTCACTCGTTCGGCGCGAGTATCCAACCGCAATTGGCCCAGTCGATATCATGGCCAAAGACCAAGACAATAAGTTCGTTGCGGTTGAGGTTAAGCGCCGCGGTGGTATAGACGGCGTCGAGCAGCTCACACGCTATCTGGAGCTTCTCAACCGTGACGAGCTACTGGCACCCGTGCAAGGCGTGTTTGCAGCCCAGGAAATCAAGCCGCAGGCCCGTACGCTGGCCGAGGACCGCGGTATTCGCTGTGTCATCCTTGACTACCAAGATCTGCGCGGCATCGAGTCGAACGAGCTGCGTCTTTTCTAATGCCACGCCGCAATAGGAGAAACCGCGTCAGCCCGCGCCCGCTGCCTAAGGATGGCTCTACTTTTCTAGGCTCGCAGACCGTCGAGGGCCCAAAGTGGACCCACGGTGAGCTCTTCGTTATGCGCCACATCGGCAGCGCGGCGGCTACAAAGTTTTATATCTGCCCCGGCTGCAACCAAAATATTCCGCCTCGCGTTGCCCATATCGTGGCCTGGCCGCGTGATACAGGCGGCAGGGAAGATGACCGCCGCCATTGGCACCGTCACTGCTGGGAGCGTAGGTAGGATAGCGGGCATGATTGTTGCTTTTTCTGTCGCGCCAACCGTGGTGGGCGAGGAAACTGCGGAGATGTCTGCAGCCGTCGCCGAAGCCGTCCGCGTGGTGCGCGCATCCGGCTTGCCCAACGAGACCAATGCCATGTTTACCCTTATAGAAGGCGAATGGGATGAGGTCTTTGCCGTAATCAAGGAAGCCACCGATGCGGTACGCAAGGTTTCGCCGCGTACCTCGCTTGTAGTCAAGGCCGATATCCGCGAAGGTGTGACTGGCCAGTTGACGCAAAAGGTGGAGTCTGTGAATCGACGTTTGGAGGAAAACAAGTGACCGGACCTTATGTAGGCGGTGCCCTTGACTTGGGCGCGCTGAAGCAGCAAAAGGAGACTGAGGAAGCGCCTTCCGGGGTATCTGCATTTTTCGAGGTAACCGAGGCTAACTTCGAATCCGAATTGATTCGCCGTTCCGCCGAGGTCCCCGTTATTGCGCTCATCGGTTCTTCGCGTTCGCCCGCCTCCGAGCAACTGAAGAATGACCTGCGCGCTGTCGCAGAGGCCGGTGGTCTCAAGTTCATCGTTGGCTACATCGACGCTGATGCTATCCCGCAGGTAGCGCAGGTCTTTGGCGTGCGAAACCTGCCGACCACCGTCGCCCTAGCTGCCGGCCAGCCGATTACCAACTTCGAGGGAGCCCAGCCCAAGGATGCGCTGGAGCAGTGGACTGCCACGCTCGTCGAGAAGCTTGGGCCGCAATTGAGTGGTCTCAGCACCGAGACCCCAGAACCAGAAACTGCCGCGGACCCACGCGTGCAGGCCGCCGAGGAGTCCCTAAACCACGGCGATTTCGACGCAGCCATCGCCCACTACGACGCCATTTTGGCCGACGATCCAGACAACGCCGAGGTCAAGCAGGCCCGCAACACCACCCAGGTTTTGCGTCGTCTGGACCCAGCCAACCGCACCGAGGACCCGATTGCTGCTGCCGACGCTGCGCCAGCCGACGTCGCCAAGCAGTGCGATGCCGCCGACGCCGAGGTCGTCGCCGGTGCGCCCGAGAAAGCCTTCGAGCGCCTCATCTCGGCGATGCAAAGAACCGCAGGCGACGACAAGCAAGCCCTCAAGGTTCGCTTGCTCGAGCTCTTCGCGCTTTTCGACGCCTCCGATTCCCGTGTCCTGCAAGCGCGCACCAAGCTCGCAAGCGCTCTTTATTAGCGAAGGGGTAACTAGAGCACCCCCGGCTTTCTGGAATTTCTGGATCGCTTTTATCCGGTTCTATTATCAGGGCAGAAATCCTTGACAGAGCCAATTAAAAGGCCAATTAAAAGGGAGTGCTCTATGCCGACTTTGCAACCAATTAATGGTCCAAAAATCCCGGAGCCCAAAGCCCCGAAGAAGGACCGTACCCACTGGCTCTACATCGGCGTCATCGTTGCGGTGATTGCCGGTATTGCCTTGGGTCTAGTCGCCCCGGGCGTTGCCGTTAACTTCAAGCCATTGGGCACGATGTTCGTCAGCCTCATTAAGATGGTCATCGCGCCAATCATCTTCTGCACCATCGTGCTGGGCATCGGCTCGGTGCGCGCTGCGGCATCGGTCGGTAAGGCCGGCGGCATCGCTCTGGCGTACTTCATCACGATGTCCACCTTTGCGCTGGCGATCGGCCTCGTGGTCGGAAACTTCATCGATCCCGGCGCTGGCCTTCATATTAGCGGCGGTGATGGCTCTAAGTACATCAAGGCAGGTGCGGAAGGCGAGGGTCTTTGGGGCTTTGTCAGCTCCATCGTCCCAGAGACCATGTTCTCGGCGTTTACCTCGGGATCTGTTCTCCAGGTCCTGTTTATCGCGTTACTGTGTGGCTTCGCCGTGCAGTCCATGGGCGAAGCAGGCGAACCTATTCTTGGCTTCGTCGCCAGCCTGCAGCGCCTCGTCTTCAAGATCCTCAACATGATTTTGTGGCTGGCTCCGCTCGGCTCTTTCGGAGCTATGGCAGGCGTCGTTGGTGAGACCGGCATGGATGCCGTGAAGTCCTTGGCCACCCTGATGCTGGCTTTTTACATCACCTGCTTCCTCTTCGTATTCGTGGTACTCGGCCTCATCGCCCGTGTATTCGGCGGTATCAGCATGTGGAAGCTCTGCAAGTATCTGGGCCGCGAGTTCCTGCTCATCGTTGCTACTTCTTCCTCTGAATCCGCATTGCCGAACCTCATGCGCAAGCTGGAACACCTCGGCGTGGAGAAGCCGACCGTGGGTATCGTTGTACCGACCGGTTATTCCTTCAACCTGGACGGCACCGCTATTTATCTGACGCTTTCCGCCATCTTCATTTCCGAGGCAATGCATATGCCGATGAACTTGGGCGAGCAGGTGGGCCTGCTGGTCTTTATGATCATCGCGTCCAAGGGCGCAGCGGGTGTCTCCGGAGCCGGCATCGCAACGCTGGCTGCGGGCTTGCAGTCCCACCGCCCTGAGCTCCTCGGCGGCGTCGACGTCATCATGGGCATCGACCGCTTTATGTCCGAGGCTCGCGCTCTGACCAACTTTGCCGGCAACGCGCTCGCAACCATCCTGGTTGGCCGTTGGACCAAGACCGTGGACATGGACCGCGTCACGAAGGTCCTCAACGGTGAGGAACCATACGCTGATTCCGGCAAGGACAGCACCGTTAACCTGCGCATGCCAGACGTGGAGAACCCAGCCCACGAACGCCTGCAGCCAACGCAGCAGGTTGACTTGGAACGCTACAAAGACGGCTCTGAGATGTACTACAAGTAGTTCTCGCTATACTGCGAGGCTATGACGAAAGTACTCTTCCTCTGCAATTCCAACCGCGGCAAGTCCCAAATGGCCGCAGCTTTGGCGAAGCTGCACGCTCCCTCGTGGGAGGTTTATTCGGCAGGCGTCCAAGTGGCCGAACCGGGCCAGTCCGGCGACGTAAATCTCGAGGCGTCTCATTGCCTGGCCGAAGTGGGTGCCGACATGTCTGAGGGCACGCCCAAGCCTGTCGACCCGGAGCTTGCCGCCAATGTCGACCACGTCATCATCGTCGGCGGCGCCGAGTACGATGGACCCGCCGAGCGCTGGGAGATTGAAGATCCCTCCCAGCGTGGCGTCGAGGGGAAGCAAAGGATGGTCGAGCTGCGCGATGACATCGACGCCCGCGTCAAAGAATTGATTGCGCGCCATAATTAATTTGGATACTAAAAACCTAGAAATAGGTAACATTTTCTAATAAGGTGCGGTGCATGACTAGTCCGCACCGAGCACCGATTTCGCCCGATCCTAGGCAGCAAGCCTTTGCAATCCGTGGCCTTAACAAATCCTTCAATGGTTCTCCCGCCGTCCGCAATCTAGATCTCGACGTCCCGCGGGGTTCTATTTATGGCATCGTCGGCCCCAACGGTGCGGGCAAGACCACCATGCTGACCATGGGCTGCGGTCTTCTGCGCCCCGATAGCGGCGAGTCATTCGTTGCCGGTCACCGCGTGTGGCACGATCCAATCCCTGCGAAGGCATCGATGGGCTTGCTCATGGACGGCGCACCCGTATTCGACCGCCTCACCGGCGCCGAGTATCTCTACTACTTGGGCGCGCTACGCAAGCTCGACGAGGGGGAGGCACAGCGCCGCGCCGCCGAGCTCCTGCACGTGCTCGCGCTTGACGACGCCGCCTCCAAACGCATCGCCGACTATTCCGCTGGCATGACCAAGAAGATTCTGCTTGCCGGCGCAGTACTCCATAATCCCGAGGTGCTCATCCTCGATGAGCCGCTCGAGGCAGTCGATCCAGTATCCGGCCGCCTCATCCAAAACGTGCTCGTGAACTTCGCTGCCCGGGGTGGCACCGTGGTGATTTCCTCCCACGTCATGTCCCTAGTCGAAGGACTTTGTACCTCCGTGGCAATCATTAATGATGGCCAAGTGCTTACCTCCGGCACCGTCGATGAGGTCCGCGGTGACAAGAGCCTCACAGACGTCTTCATCGAGCTCGTCGGCGGCGCTGATCTCGATTCCAACGCCTTCCAGTGGTTGGGTGGAAATTAGGCCATGATGGACACCAGCAAAACCCTCGTCAAGCTGCACCGCACACTATGGAGCAGGACCTTCAAAGAGAACACCGCGCAGTGGATGATGGTGGTCCTCTTCGTCATCTATGGCCTGATTGGTCTCGCCAACACTGGGCTTATGGCTGGCTTAGATCTGAGCGAAGGCACGCGCAATGCTCACGCTCTCACCACTGTCAACCTCATCGGCGTAGCGATTTACCTCATGCTCGCGATGATCATGCCCGCCGGTGAAAAGCAGCTTTACCCGGATACCTTGAAAGGCCTGCCGCTTTCTTTAGAAGAGGTCCGGCCCGCCATGCTGCGCATTTCTTTCCTTAACTCCCGTGTCTGGCTTTCTGCAGGTTTTAGCATCATCTGGGCAATCGTCGGTGCGATCATGCTCGTGAGCATCGGTGACTTCAATGTCATTGCCGTACCCGCATTCGTGCTCGGCATGGCGCTTTCGTGGTTTATCACCATCTGTTTGTCGGAGTGCCTGATGAGCATTGCCAGCAACGTGGTCAGCTTGGAAAGCGACCGCAGCAAGTTCATTGGCGGCATTCTCGGTACCGTATTGATGCTCTGCGTCATTCTCTTAAACGGTCAGATTGAAGATGCAGTGCCGCTCGGCACCATCGGCAAGTATGCCGCGTGGACGCCGTTTACCGCAGCGACCGGTTGGGCCACAGCGCTTGGCAATGGCTCTTACATGGAAGCACTCGCGCAGCTTCTAATCGCAATTGTCACCGCAGTGGGGCTCTTCGCGGTCTGGCGGCACTTAATCAAAACAGAATTCGCCCAAAGCCAGCAGCACGCCCGGCCTGCGCCAGCCACAAAGACAAAGCAGCACGGCGTATCCCGCCTCCGCCTGATGGGCCTGGCTTATCGCAGTCCCGCCATGATGGAGTACTCGCGCTCGTTGCTTTATATCGTCCGCGATATGCGCCTAGTAAATACCTTGATCTTCATGCCGGTGCTCGCAGGATTCTGTCTCTACCACATCTTTAACGGCAACTTGACCGCCGGTTTAGGCGTGCTCGTGATGCTCGGTCTCCTGGGCGGCCTGCTCGGCGTCAACGACTATGGCTACGATGGCCCCTCCGGCTGGCTGAAGATGATGGCACCTTGTGCACCAAGCAAATTTCTGCTGGCCCGCCATCGCGCGCACGTGACGCCCGCTGCAATCGTCATCATCCTTTGCGCCATCCTGGCGCTCATCATCAGCCCTGAACGCCTGAAGGTATTGGCCTTTGGTTGTGCTGCAATAGGAATGCTGCTTTCCGTAAGCTCCTGCGCACTCGCTTTGTCGGTGTATAACCCTTATCCAGTCTCTGCGCCGGGTACCAATGCGTGGACTGATAAGTCTGGCTACTCTGCACCCGCCTTTGTAGCTAGCCTCTTCGGACTCATCTTCGGCTGGATTGCAGTGGCCCCAGGTCTTGTTTGCCTAGGCATCGCCGTTACCCAAGACAAGGCTCCGTTGCTAGCAGTCGGTGTTATCTTGAGCCTTGCCGTACCGGCTATCGTTCACGCACTGGTGGCGTATATCGCCGGCAAGCGAGTCGATGCTCGGATGCCGGAGATTTACGCCAAGGTCGACACCTGGGTCAGCTAGCCCACAAAGCGGTACCACTGCACAGAATTGGCCGGGAGGTGTAGCTCCGCGGAATTCGACGTGGAGTGCACCTTATGTGCCAAGTCATTGCCCGCGCCCTCATAGACAGCGTCGTCAGTGTTGAGCACCATCTCCCATGCACCGTCGCGGGGCAGCCACATGTGGTAATTCGGAATGGAGTTGCCCGAGAAATTGCACACGGCGAGCAGCGCCGAGCCATCGTTGCCGTAGCGCACGTAACCCAAGACGTTATTGTTCGAGTCATCAGCCTTGACCCACTGGAAACCATCCTGCGTAAAGTCCTGGGACCACAGGGCAGGGGTGTCTTTGTAAACGATATTGATATCGCGCACTAAGCGCTTGATGCCGCGATGCCACTCACCGCCCCAGCCTTCGAGATTGGCCCAGTCCACAGAACTGGATTCGTTCCACTCTGCGACCTGGCCAAACTCTTGGCCCATAAACAGCAGATTCTTGCCCGGATGCGAGAACATATATCCGTACAGCGCACGCAAGCCTGCGGCCTTGTTCCAATCGTCGCCAGGCATGCGCGTCCACAGCGAGCCCTTGCCATGGACCACCTCATCGTGGCTAAACGGCAGCACGTAGCGTTCTGAATAGGCATAGACCATAGAGAAGGTCAGCTCGCCGTGATGGTGCTGGCGGTAGATGGGCTCATGTGTGAAGTACTCGAGGGTGTCATTCATCCAGCCCATATTCCATTTCAGGGAAAATCCGAGGCCGCCTTCCGAGGTGGGAGCAGTAACGCCCGGCCAAGAGGTCGATTCCTCGGCAATGGTCAGCACGCCGGGATGCAGGCGCTGCAGGGTAGCGTTCGTCTCCTGCAAGAACTGTACCGCTTCCAGGTTTTCGCGTCCACCGTACTGATTGGGCAGCCATACTTCACGGGAGTAGTCCAAGTAGAGCATCGAGGCTACAGCATCCACGCGCAGGCCGTCGACGTGGAATTCTTCGGCCCAATACAGCGCGTTTGCTACCAAGAAGTTGCGCACCTCGTTGCGGCCAAAGTCAAAGACGTAGGTTCCCCAGTCGGCCTGCTCGCCGCGGCGGGGATCGGGGTGCTCGTAGAGTGCCTGGCCGTCAAAGCGGCCCAGTGCAAATTCGTCTTTGGGAAAGTGCGCCGGAACCCAGTCGATGAGGACGCCGATGCCGGCGTTATGCAGGGCGTCGATTAGCGCACGCAACTCATCCGGCGACCCCCAGCGCGCCGACGGCGCGTAGTAGCCCGAGACCTGGTAGCCCCAAGAGCCGCCGAAGGGGTGCTCTGCCACCGGAAGCAGCTCGACGTGGGTGAAGCCTTGCTCGAGGACGTAATCGATGAGCTCAGCGCGCAGCCTGTTGTAGTCGGCGCCTTGCTTCCAAGAACCCACATGCAGCTCGTAGACGCTCATCGGCACATCGAGATTGCCGTTACGAGCATCCATCCATGCGGAGTCATTCCATTCGTAATCGTTTGCCATGACTACCGAGACTGTCTCCGGCGGAGCAATCGTTTGCTTCGCCATCGGATCAGCCTTATCGATGCGCCGGCCGTCCGCGGTTTGAATCGCGAACTTATAGCGCTCGCCGGGGCCGATGCCGGGGACGAAGAGCTCCCAGACCCCGGTTGCGCCCAAACAGCGCATCGGCGACTGCGCGGGATTCCAGCCGTTGAAGTCGCCTACTACGGCAACGCCTTTGGCATTCGGCGCCCACACCGCAAACGAAACACCTTCAACCCGGCCCAAATGCGTGTCGTAGCTGTGCAGATTCGCGCCAAGTACCTCCCAAAGCCGCTCGTGACGACCTTCTGAAATCAGATGTAGATCGAAAGTGCTGGCAGTGGGTAAAAACCGGTAGCCGTCGGCCACCTCGACCGGAGCCTGGCCTGGGTAAGTCACCCGGAAGCGATAATCCTGCTCCTGGTCTAGTGCGCACTCCCACAGGTCGTGGCCTACAGCATTCATCTCGTGCACTGCAGTTTCGGTGACCAGCTCCACCTTCTCGGCGCCGGGGCGACGAGTTAAAACCGTGCCGTCGTGCCAGCCATAAAAGTCATGTGGGGCATGGTGGCGGCACTCGTTGAGGCGGGCGAGATCTGCTTCCGGAATGTTCATGAGTTCACGTTACCTAAATCGAAGGAGACAGGACTTAAGGTCGATAATCGTTGACGTCGCGCCAGGCAAGGCGGTCCAAGGAATGCGGGTCAGCCTGCGGCAGCACGAACAGATGGGCGACGTCGCGCATCGGTTCGAGTCGCACGAAGTTGCGGTTGGACCAGTTATAGGCGGCGCCGGTAATGGCATCGTGGACGGTGTAGACGTCACCGTCGGCCCTGCCGATCGCTTCCATATCTACGGTAACGGTGGCTTCTTGGGCATTGCGCGGATCCAGGTTGATCACGGCCAGGATCACGTTGCCCGTCGCAGGATCTGCCTTGGAGTAGGCAATGATTTTTTCGTTATCGACGTCGTGGAATTTGAGGTTGCGCAGCTGCTGCAGCGCGGGGTTCTCACGGCGGATGAGATTGAGCAGGCGAATATAGGATTCCAACGATGCGCCACGGGTAGCCGCCTCCTGGAAGTCGCGCGGGCGCAGCTCGTACTTCTCAGAGTCCATGTACTCCTCGCTGCCCGGCGCCACTGCCTCGTGCTCATAAAGCTCATAGCCGGAGTACACGCCCCATAGCGGAGACAGAGTCGCGGCCAAAGCCGCGCGGATAGCGAACATGGCCCGCCCGCCGGTCTGCAAAGACTCGTGCAGGATGTCAGGCGTATTCACGAAGAGGTTGGGGCGGCAAATATCCGCCTGATCCACGTGCATCTTGGCAAACTCGGTCAGCTCGTGCTTCGAGGTTTGCCAGGTGAAATAGGTATAGGACTGGGTAAAGCCTGCCTTTGCCAAGCCGAACAGCCGTGGCGCGCGGGTAAAGGCCTCCGCCAGGAAGATGACCTCTGGATGGGTCACGTGCACCTTGTCTATGAGCCAGGTCCAAAAGTTTGCCGGCTTGGTATGCGGGTTATCCACGCGGAAGGTGGTTACGCCCGCCTCGATCCAGATCATCACGATGCGGAAGATCTCCTTATAGATCGCGTCTGGGTCGTTGTCGAAGTTTAGGGGATAGATGTCCTGGTACTTTTTCGGAGGATTCTCCGCATAAGCGATGGTGCCGTCAGCCAAGACCGTGAAAAACTCTGGGTTCGTCTTGGCCCACGGATGGTCCGGTGCGGCCTGGAGCGCTAAGTCCAGCGCTACCTCGAGCCCCAGCTCCTGCGCGCGGGAAACCAGCTTTTTGAAATCATCCATCGTGCCCAAGTCTGGGTGAGTGGTGGAATGATCTTGAATTGCCCACGGCGAGCCGACGTCGCCTGGTTCAGCCACCACCGAGTTGTTCTTGCCCTTGCGGTGAACCTTGCCGATGGGGTGGATCGGCGGAAAATACACTGTGTCGAAGCCCATGTCTGCGACTCGCTCCAGCGCCTTGGCCGTGGTCTTGAAAGTGCCGTGGACTGGGTTGCCTTCTTCATCCCAACCGCCCGTAGAACGCGGGAAGAGCTCATACCAAGAGTTATAAAGCGCTTCTCGGCGCTCGACCAGTACCTCGTGGACCTCGCCTTCCACGAGCAGATCCCGCAAGGGGTGCGCATGCAGTTTCTTTGCCACGGCGTCGGAAAGCGCTGCCTCGACGCGCGAGGCCAGGTCCAAAGACTCATTCGCTAGCGACTTAGCAACATCGGGCATTCCCGCCCGCTCAAAAAGCTCTGCGCCGTGGAGGAGATCGTTGGAAAGCTCGGCGGCCGTCTGCCCCGCAGCCATCTTCTTTTCCACCGCATTGCGCCACGTTGCCATCGGGTCTGACCACGCATCGATACGGAAGAACCAGCGCCCACAGGTAAGCGGAGTAAACACACCATGCCTACGGTCAGGGTCAATTGGGTCTTGGTCCATGGTCACCGAGGAAACCGAAGGGGATTCGGTATTCCACACCGAAAGGGTTGCCGACACCGCATCATGGCCTTCCCGCCAGACCAACGCGGTTACCGGAACCACCTCATTAACCACGGCCTTAGTGGGAGAGAAGCTAGGACGGACATCATCGATGGCGAGGCGTGTAGTCATGCCCTTTAGAGTAGTGCAGCTGTGTCAGTTTCACCGGGCAACCAGAATTTCCGCCACAATATAAGACGTGAATGCTGTGAATAACGAAACAATGCCCGTAACTGACGAAGATTGGCTCATCGACTTCCGCGGCGTCGAGCTGCGCCGTGGCGGAAAAACCTTGGTGGGTCCAGTCGATTGGCAAGTAGAGCTCGACGAGCGTTGGGTCATCATCGGCCCAAACGGCGCCGGCAAGACCAGCTTGGTCCGCATTGCCTCTGCGGAAGAGTTTCCTTCTAAAGGAACTGCCTTTTTGATGGGCGAGCAGATCGGCAAGACCGACATGCGCGATTTGCGTGCCGCCATCGGCATTTCTTCCGCCGCAGTACAGCACCGCATTCCCGACGGCGAACGAGTCGACGACCTCGTTATCTCCGCCGGCTACGCAGTCCTGGGACGCTTCCGCGAGGAGTACCAAGACATGGACTTTAGCCGCGCCTTCGAAATCCTTGACCAGGTGGGCGCCCGCCACTTGGCCGAGCGCACCTGGGGAACCCTATCGGAGGGAGAAAAGAAGCGCGTCATCTTGGCACGTGCCCTTATGTCCAACCCTGAGCTACTCATCCTCGACGAGCCTTCCGCCGGCATGGACCTAGGAGGCCGCGAGGATCTCGTGGGCTACTTGGGCGAGCTGGCAATGGATGCCGATGCACCAGCAATCGTCATGATTACCCACCACGTCGAGGAAATCCCTTATGGATTTACCCATGCGATGATCCTCGATGAGGGTAAGGTCGTGGCGAAGGGACTAATCAATACGGTCCTTACCTCAGAAAACCTTACGCAGGCTTTCCACCAACCAATTCAGGTGGATCGAATCGGTGAACGTTACTTCGCTCGCCGCATACGCTAAACGGAACTTTGCATGACCCGACCCATTCACGAGCGCCTTGACGCGATCGACCACAGCGAAACCACCGGTTTTAACGGTGGACGCTTGGCCGCTACCGTCCTGCTGCTGCGCGACGGCCAAGAAGGGCTCGAGGTTTGGCTCCAGGAACGGGTCTCCACGATGCGCAATTACCCGGGGCACGCAGTGTTTCCGGGCGGGGGAGTAGACCCCCGCGATTTCCCGCCAAGAATGTGGAGTTCCGGCGATCTCTGGGCGGGCCGCTCCGTTATTTCCTTGGCCCGTCGCATGGGCGTTACCAAATACAAGACCCATGCCTTGGTCTTCGCCGCCATCCGAGAACTCTTCGAGGAATCCGGTACCTTGCTCGCCGTTCGCGATGACGGAATCGTCTCCGACGCCTCGCGCTATCACCGCGAACGCGTCATGCTGGAAACTCACGAGATTTCCTTTACCGAATTCCTCATGAACAACGGCATGCGCGCCGACGCCGACATGCTCATGCCGTGGTCTCGGTGGGCGGGCGAAGACTGCGGACAATGGTTCGATACCTTCTTCTTCATCGCCGTTCTACCGGAAGGCCAAGAGCCCGACGGCGATACCACGGAGGCAGACGACGCCGGATGGTTCCCGCCCCGCCTCGTCCTCGACGGGTGGCGCGCCGGGCTGGTCCGCCTAGCCCTTCCCACCTGGGCGCAAATGCTGCGGCTTAGCAATTACTCCACGGTGCGAGAAGCGCTTGACGACGCCTCCTTCTCCGACCTTCGCCCCATCATCGGCGACCCCGAGCACGACCCGCGCTACCGCGAATTCTTCAGCACTCAACCCGTAGACAGAATATGAGTTATACCCTCGCCGAGATCGACTTCTTAATCCAGCACCAACCGGAGATAGCGGGACTTGACCTTGAATTCAGCAAGGCCTCCCAATTAGGCGACGTCGCCAAGCTCCAGCAACAATTCGGTGAGCACGCCCGCGCCGTAGCCGAGCTCATCAAAGCCCGAAACAGTAAAAAGCTGCCCAGCGACTGGCTTATGGACTCCGATTCCGTGCAGCAGGCCACCCCGCCCGAGGTAGCTAAACATCGCGCCGCTTTCTTGACAAGCCTGGGTGTCGAACTCGTCCACGATGTCACCTGTTCCATCGGTACCGAGGGAGCTGCGTGGGCTCCAGGAAAATATGTAGGCTCTGACCTCGACCGGTCGCGCATCAAGATGGCGCAGCACAACACCCCGCATCCCTTCTTCTGCGCAGACGCTTTGACGCAGAGCTCAACGGCACCCGTTATCATCGCCGATCCAGCGCGCCGAAGCGGCGGCAAACGCATCACCGATCCCGCAAAGCTCCTGCCGCCGTTGCCCGATCTTCTGGCGGCACACGAGTGCGAACTCGCCGTCAAGTGTGCCCCCGGTCTCGACTTTTCAGATTGGCAAGGTTTAGTATCCGTCGCCAGCGTCGACGGCAACGTCAAAGAGGCCTGCCTGTATACACCCGGCCTGGGCGTTGGCCGCAGCGCAGTCATGATCAAAGGCGGAAAGGCTGATGTTCTCTCCAACACCGACTTCGACGAGGCCGACCTGCCCGAAGCCGGCGACATTGGCACCTACATCATGGACCCAGACGGCGCGGTTGTACGCGCGGGGCTCGTGCGTCACTACGCCAAGCGCGAAGGCCTCCACCAGCTGGACCCGCGCATCGCTTACCTGACAGGGCAACGCATCCCGGCAGGCACGTCCGGATTTGAATTCATCGAGGCGGTGCCAGTCAAGAAACTCAAAGCCGCACTGCAGTCACACGATGCTGGCTCCCTCGAGATACTGGTCCGCGGTCTAGACGTCGACCCCGATCAGCTGCGGAAGAAGCTTAAGCTCAAAGGAAGCCGTTCCATGGCCGTCATCATGACACGCATCGGAACTAAGGGAATCGCGTTGCTGTGCGGACCACGAGTAGTATCGTCCGAGGATAATTACGCAACATAAATCTATCGGAAAGGGAAGTGTCCAATGCCCGCAATCGTGGCTCTGGTCAAACACGTACCGGATACCTGGTCCACCAAGTCCCTCGAGGAAGACCACACCCTCGACCGCACGAGCGTCGACAACGTCATCGACGAGGTCAACGAGTATTCCGTCGAGCAGGCACTACGCATCAAGGAAGCAAACCCAGACTTCCGCGTCGTCGCAGTGACCATGGGCCCCGCCGGCGCTGAAGAGGCGTTGCGCAAGGCCCTCGCGATGGGCGCAGACGACGCAGTACACGTGCTTGACGACGCCCTTTCCGGCGCCGATGCACTCTCCACCGCCTGGACACTCAATGCGGCCATCAACACTATCGAGGACGTCCAGATCATCACCCTGGGCAACTACTCCTCTGATGCTTCCACCGGCCTGCTGGCTGGCCTGCTCGCTGAGTACCGTCAGCTCCCGGCGATGACCGAGCTGAAGTCCCTGAGCCTCGAGGGCGGCGTCCTGCGCGGTGTGCGCGAGGACGCTCACGGCCACTGGGAGCTGGAGGCAGCCCTGCCAGCCATCGCGACCTTCACCGATAAGGCCGATAAGCCGCGCTTCCCGAACTTCAAGGGACTCATGGCCGCCAAGAAGGCCGAGATCACCACCCTCGACGTGGCCTCCCTTGGCATCGATGCCGTGGCACCAACCACCACGGTGACAGCCGCCGCCCAGCGTCCTGCCCGCACCGCGGGTGAGGTCATCACCGAGCCGAATCCGCAGGAAGCCGCAAAGCAGATTGCCGACTTCCTCGCCGCGAAGAACCTTATCTAGGAGCCGAAAATGTCTCACGTATACGTACTTGTAGAGCACGAAGATAACGCCCTTAGCCCTGTTACCGGTGAGCTGATTACCGCAGCGCGTGCGCTGGGTACCGTTTCCGCAGTCGTCGTCGGCAAGCAAGCAGATGCCTTCGATTCCGAGCTGGCCGCCCTTGGCGCCGCACAGATCGTGCAGGCAAGCGCTGAGGACTACGAGCACCGCATCATCCTGCCCGAGGTCGATGCCCTGCACGCCCTCGCCGCCGCGAACCCAGCCCCAATCGTGTTAGCTGCGACCCCGACCAACAACGAGATTGCCGGCCGCCTTTCCGCGCGTCTGGCTTCCGGCGCCCTCGTCAACGTCGACGAGATTAACGCCGACGGCTCCGCGCACCTGACCATCTTCGGCGGTTCCTACGAGACTACTGCGACAGCATCTGGCGCGAGCCCGATCTACACCCTGCGCCCAGGCGCAGTCGCCGCGGATCCGCAGCCGGTGGCCGTCGCTCCGGCGCCGATGCCCCTGCCGGCCGCAACCGCCAAGGACGTCACCGTCACCTCTTTTACTCCTCATGAGAAGTCTGCTCGTCCGGAGCTGACGGCCGCGAAGGTAGTTGTCGCTGGTGGCCGCGGCGTCGACGACAACTTCTCCACCATCGTGGAGCCGCTTGCCGACGCCCTCGGCGGCGCCGTCGGTGCCACCCGCGATGCAGTCGATCAGGGCTTCTACGACCCAGCACACCAGGTGGGCCAGACCGGCGTCACGGTTTCTCCGGATTTGTACATCGCGCTTGGCATCTCCGGTGCTATCCAGCACACCTCCGGCATGCAGACCTCCGGCACCATCGTCGTGGTTAACCAGGAGCAGGACGAGCCCTTCTTCCAGATCGCTGACCTCGGCGTCGTCGGTGACGTCCATGAGATTTCCCCGGCTTTGGTCGCTGAGCTGGAGTCTCGCAAGTAATGTCGCACTACTTTGACTATGCGGCTACTCAGCCGATGCGCCAGGTGGCCATCGATGCGTGGGTGGCCGCCGCTGGCGCGGTAAACTCCGGCGCGCAGTATGCCTCGGGCCGAAAAGCCCGTTCCGTGCTTGACGACGCCCGCGAGAAAGTCGCGGAAATTCTTGGCTGTGAGCCGATCGAGGTCATCTTCACCTCTTCCGGCACCGAAGCCGACAACATCGCCATCCAAGGCTTGTACCGTCTGGGCACCACCAACCGCGTGGTTTCGACTCCTATCGAGCACCCAGCCGTGCGCGATAGCGTTGCCCAGCTGCCGGATGCACAGGTCGATCTTCTGCCCGTCGATCGTTATTCCCACGTCAGCGACTTCTCCGCACTAGATACGCCTGCCGACGTTGCCACCTGCATGTGGGCAAACAACGAGACCGGTGCCATCCAGCCAGTTGCCGAGATTGTGCGCCGCGCAAACTTAGTTGGCACCCCAGTTCACATCGATGCAGTTCAGGTCACAGGCAAGCTGCCCATCGACTTCCACGAGCTCGGTGCTACCACGCTCGCGGCGAGCGCCCACAAGTTCGGCGGCCCACGTGGCATCGGCTTGCTGCTTGCAAAACGCAGCCCAGCCCCGCAGCCCATCGCCTTCGGAGGCGGCCAAGAAAGGGGCATCCGCCCTGGCACCGTTGACGTCGCCAGTGCTTCTGCTCTTGCGGCTGCGCTCGAGGAGTCTGTCTCCGAGAACGATTCCGAGACCAAGCGCGTAGGTGCGCTTCGTGACCAACTACGTGCCGGCATTCTCTCCAGCATCGACAACGTCATCCTCAACTGTGAGGAACCGATGTTGGCTTCGCACCTGCATGTGTCCTTCCCCGGAACCGACGGCGACAGCCTCATCATGTTGCTCGATTCATTGGGTATCGAGGCCTCGACCGGCAGCGCCTGCCACTCTGGTGTCAACCGCATGTCACACGTCCTTGAGGCGATGAATGTGTCCGAATCTGATGGAATCGGTTCGCTGCGTTTTACCCTTGGTAGGAACACAACGCCTGCCGACGTCGAGTACGTCCTGGCGCAGCTTCCCGACGTCGTCAAGCGCGCCCGCAGCGTATAAGTACCGACCTCCCAGGTACTTAACAGCCTATTTGGCCAGCGCAGGCCTATGATTTAGGAGTGAATTTCCTCCTTGGCCTGCCGCTGGCCGAACCCGTAAATGGGGCGATATATGCGGTAATCGTGGTTCTTTCCGCGATAGTTGTTGCATGGGCGCGCAAGATTGTGCCTGTTGTTTTGGCTTTGTTTATATCGGTTGGTGCCTGGTATTTCCTCCAGCATTGGGATATCCCTGCTCATGTCTTCGTCGCCTCTGGTATCTGCCTCGCCGCACTGCTGCGTAAGCCGAAACTTTCCACGACGCTCGCGGGCATCGCATCACTCGTTGCGGTCGTCGGGCTAGTCAACCTCGAGTACCAGACCTATTCCACGGTCGGTTCCCTCGATCCGCGACCGGTGGCCCAAACTATTCCCGCCTCCGAACTAGCCTCGCATGCGGGCAATTCCGCCGGTCTGGTTCATCTCGACTTACCAAGCCAAGGATTCAAAGCCCGCGAAGCTACCGCCTATTTGCCGCCAGCCTATTGGAGCGGAAAGCGCCTGCCGGTGCTCGTTTTGCTCCATGGCAATCCCGGTGGCCCAACCCAGTGGTTTGGAACTGGCGAAGCCGCACAGACCGCCGATGAATTTCAGAAGGCAAACGGGGGAGTATCGCCCATCGTCGTAGCAGTTGACGCCACCGGTTCTGAAACCGCTAACCCTGTTTGCGCGGACTCTCAATCCGCCAAGGTAATGACCTATCTGACCAAAGACGTTCCAGCCCAGATCAAAAAGCAATTGCGCGTTGACGAAGACCAGTCGCATTGGACTCTCGGCGGCCTTTCCTACGGAGGTACCTGTACTTTGCAGGTTGCCACCAACCATCCCGAGGCCTTCGGAACGTATTTGGACTTCTCCGGTGAGGCGGAGCCGACCATCGGCAAGCATGCCGATACCGTCCAGAAGTTCTTTGGCGGAGATGAGCAAGCCTTCCAGGCGCAAAATCCGGCCTTCTTGCTGAAGAAAAATCGCTATCCCGGGCTCAGTGTCGTCTTCTTTGCAGGCGACAAGGACAAGCCCGCGATTGCTGCTCAAAACCGACTTGCTGAGCTCGTTCGCGGGGCAGGCGGAAAGACTTATGTCGGTGCTCTAAGCGGTGGCCACTCCTTCGGGGTGTGGCGCCCAGCACTGCGTCAATCCTTCGCTTTTGCTGCGCGCCGCGGGGGACTTACAGCCGTCCATGACCCATTCCGTGGAATCGAGGACAACGATGTTCATGCTTAAGCAATTTCCCGTAACTTTGCTCCTGATTGTGGTCATGTGGGTTCTCCACTTCGTGGACAATGATTGGGTTGAGGCAACCGGTTTGACCACCGTCACAATTGGCGGATCCGTCGTTGTAACTTTCTTCGCCATTCTTTTCGGTGGCCCTGCCGAGCGGGTCTTAGGCAGCAGGAAATACCTCGTCGTTGGCCTTTTCCTTCAGCTTCTTTCATTACCAATTGCCTTTTTTATCGCGCGTGGCATCGAAGTATCGGGCCTGAACCGATGGGGCGACGATCTCCTCAACAGCTACCTCTTTACACCAATAGGCTGGATTTTCGGCTCTGCGATGTATGCCTCGGCGAAGATGCCGCGCCTGTGGAAGCGCCGTTTTCGGGTTATCATCCTCGTTCTTGCGTTCACGAACGTCTTTTATGCTGGTTCGATGGCCGACATCTTGGGACTTACCGCCGCGGTATTCGGCCTTTTTTTAGGCCTGTGGCGTCATCCGCGGGAGACCGCAAAGCCCTCGTTGCGCGAGCGGCGCGTGCTCGTAGCTTTCATCCTCATCGCGGTTGCCATTAGCCCGGTGCTGGTTGCTATCAATCCAATCGCCGAAGGCCCATTTTCCCTCCTCACCGAGCTGATGTGGGGGCCTGCGCTTTCCGACGTCGCGGTTGAGGTTCTCTGCACTCTCGACGAAACGTCCAGGGACTGTATATCCGCGGCTGACGTCGCACGCATGCATGGTGTCGGTCCCTTGCTTGCCAACCTCATGCCGCTGCTTATCCAACTTGTATTGTGTTTCGGGCTCGTGCGTGGCCGCCATGCTGCGTGGGTACTTTCGTGCCTCATCCAAGTTGCTTCCTTGGCCTTCCTGCTCGTTCAGCTGTGGGACCTAGACCAAGACGGTTTCTTCATCTACGGGCTTAACCTGTTTGAAGCCCTGTTGCCCTGGTTGTTCTGCCTCGCTGTGCTCATGTACTCCCGCCGGCTCTTCCAAGTTCGTGAAGCGCCGCAGATTATTAAAAAGCACGCGGCTTGGCTGGGCGGGGTATTCCTTATTTGTTCTGCCACCTGGTTGCTTTCTACCTTGTTGTTGAAGTCTGCCTTTGTGGGCGGGGCGTCGCTAAGCGCAGCGTTGGCGGAGTGGCCGTTGCGTTTCTTGCCTGTAGTAATAACGCTCGTCTCTCCCCATGAATTGGTGCCGGCAAGTGGATTTGGCTGGTTTGTCTATTCGTGGGTCGGCAACGTGTGGTGGCTGTGCGTCATTTGGGCGCTGTGGCGGTGCTTCTCCGCGCCCTCGGACCCGCAACGGGAATCGGACCGCTCGCGGGCACGGAAAATCCTGCAGCGCCGAACTGGCGACCACCTATCCTTCATGACCTTGTGGGAGGGAAACAGATATTTCTTCGCTGGCGATTCCTTCGTGGCATATCGCGCTTCCAATGGCGTTGCTTTGACATTGGGTGGACCGGTTGGCGATGACATCTCTCGCGAGTTCGAGGAGTTCGTCAAATCTCAGGGACTAACTCCTGCGTGGTATTCGGTGGCAAGCGATTTCGCGGTTTCTCATCCTGGATTGAAGCGGCTTCAGGTCGCGGACGAGGCGGTGTTGAGCTGTGAAAACACGGAGTTCAAGGGCAAGAAGTTCCAGAATATCCGCACCGCGCGAAATAAGGCAGCAAAAGAAGGCGTGAGAACCGTGTGGACCACGTGGGATCAACTCGATGTTGCTGTTGCCGCCGCTTTGGTCACGCTAAGCGAAGAATGGGTCGGCGAGAAGGCCCTTCCGGAGATGGGCTTTACTCTGGGAGGTATCGACGAGATGCAGGTTTCAGGTACTCGTCTCCTTTTGGCTCTAGACGATGATGGTCTGGTGCACGGCATGACCAGCTGGCTGCCGGTGCGGCGTGATGGGCAGTTGGTGGGCTACACCCTCGATGTGATGCGCCGTAATGAGCGAGGTTTCAAAGGGGTTATGGAGCTGTTGATTTCTGAGGCGCTCGTTATCGCGGCGGGTGAGGGCTGTGAATGGATTTCGCTTTCGGGCGCTCCGTTGGCAGGGACGACCGAAAATCCTTCGACCTTAGATTCACTGCTGATGAAACTCGGCGAGCAGATGGAACCGCTTTACGGCTTTCGGTCTTTAGCCGCAAGCAAGCGCAAGTTCCAGCCGGAGGAGCACAAGTGGTTCCTGTGTTATGAGGATGAGTTATCCCTCCCAGCGATTGGCCTCGCGGTGGTCCATGCTTACCTTCCGAATCTGAAGGCCACCGAGGCGCTTAAGGCACTTCGTCATTCAAACACTTAGCGTGCGCCTTCCTTCGCCGGGATTCCATGGCTTGGGCAAAAGTTTGTACCCAGTTGCGCTTCTTGGGAGCTAGCGGGCCGGTCGGCTCGTCATACTCCCAGTGCCCATCGTCGAAGAGCCAGACGATGTCTCCGGTGAGCGGGTCCATGATGTAGTTGGCTCGGCCATCGGTCTTGATGTTGTGATGGTGCTGGCAGAGGCTAGCCAGATTCGAGCCTGCGGTCGGTCCGCCTTCGGCAAAGTTGATCCGGTGATCTTTCTGGCAGTGCTGCGCGGGCCTGTCACAGTGTGGCATGCGACAAGTGCCATCGCGGCCTTCAACGAAAGCGCCGATGGTGGAAGGTGTGGTGTAGCTAGGGCTCTCCGCGGTAGCGGCCTTGGTCATGTCACGTACGACCTTTGGCTCGAAGGAATCAGCGATCTCGGGGGAGACCCAGCCGACACCCTGGATGAAAGCGGGTGCATTGGGAATATCCGAGGCGCGGTACATATTCAGGATGACGATGGTCTCGGAGTTAGCCTCTCCGCGGATGAGTTTTTCGAGCGCTTCTGCAGGAGTTATCTCCAGTTTCTCGGCGGTGTTCTTTATGCGTTGGTCGAGCTCATAGGCAGTTACTGGTTCGTATTCGGCGCTAATGGCTTCTTTTCCACCGGGCACAGGGTAAGTGGAGTAAGAGTTGTTGGCTTCTTCCTCGCCCTTTTTAGGATCTATTTCTGGGGCGAGGAGTTTGATGAGGTCATGGATAAAGGTGCGGATGGCACGGCTAGAAGGCAAGACTTCTGCTGGGCTGGTGGGTGTGAAGAACTCACAAAGGGCTTCATCGACGCGTTGGAGAATCTCGGGAGTGGGTGCGCCTAGCTTGTTAAGGGCGGAGTCGATAGTGCACAGGCGTGTCATATCGAGGAAGTAGGAATCGAGCTGCATCGTACGCAGGCGTGGAAGTTCGCGTAGGCGATAGAGCGCGAAGGCGATGTTTTTAGTTTTGGTTTTCCCAAGGCCGGTATGTGTGGCCAAACTATGGATAACTAGTTCGATGTCTGAATCGAGATCAGGGAGGCTATTTTCCCATTGTTTGAACTCGAGCTTACGGATGTTGCGAGCTGAGGTTGCTAATGTGCTGGAAAGGTCATTTACAAGATAATATGCTTCCAATTTTCCATACCCCCGTTGGAATAAACTGCCTTGAAATCTTCATGCCCTCATTATATCCAGCCCACCGAACCCAATCAACAGAAACTCGAAAATATGTACGAATGATAAGGGAAGAGAAAACTGGGCAAAAATAAAAGCAAAGATACGCGTGTTACTAAAGGGGATTGTGTTGTTTCGTCGGTACAGTAGCGCGCATGACTTCATCTAAGGGAATGCGCAAGGCTATCGTCGCCGTTGTTGGTTCTGTGGCGCTTGCTGTCGCAGGCACGATGACAGCCGGCGCCTGGACCTCCGGTGCGACCACGGGTATCGATATTGCAAACCATCAGCACCCGGGCGGGGCTCCGATCAACTGGGGCGAAGTAAAGTCCGACGGCCAGTCCTTTGCTTTCGTTAAGGCGACCGAGGGCTCCGACTGGACGAATCCCCACTTCATCACCGACTCGAACGCCGCCGCAGCGAGCGGTCTGAAGGTTGGTGCTTACCACTACGCACGCCCGGCGTCGTCAGCCACGCGTCAGGCTGCACACTTCGCTGCACAGCTTGCGCTGGTTCCGAATCAAACGCTGCCGCCCGTGCTTGATATTGAGGTTGATGAAGGTCTTTCTTCGGCGCAGCTTGAACAGTGGATCCGTGATTTCACCACGGAGCTGCGCACGCTAACCGGCCGTACCCCGATGATCTATACCTATAAGTACTTCTGGATGGGGCAGATGGGGAACACCACGGAGTTCTCCGACATGCCGCTATGGCTCGCGGCCTACCAGGATGAGGCGCCGGATCCAGTCGGTGGCTGGAATAAGATTTCCTTCTGGCAGCGCTCCGGCTCTGGCCGCGTTAACGGCATCACTGGTCCGGTCGATATGAACGTCTTCAATGGTAGCGAGGGCCAGCTGGATTCCTTCAGCAACGGCAACTACCTGGACATCGGTGGCATCCTTGAGGGGCTTGTGCTTGGCGACGACGCGCCAGACCTGAGCTCCAACAGCGCACCGCTGATCGGCGCGATCCTCGCACTGGCAGCAGGCATCATTGCGAGCCCGCAGCTTATCGACGCCGCACAGCAGGCTGGCTTGGATGGCAACTCTGCGAGCGTCTTTACGGACTTCGTGAAGCAGCTGACCAAGAATGGTTCCTTGCCGATTGAGGACCTGGTTGGCATGGCCTCCGGTGACTTCACCGTCGGTGACCTTGCAATCCTTCTAGACAACGCCGGCCACGTTGCCACCGCGAACGGCGCCAACCCGAACCAAGTCGAGCAAGCGCAGGACGCCGTTAATCAGCTCGCGCAGTAGCGCCTTGCATGAAGTTAATGGTCCACGCCTCGTCCTTATAGTGGGCAGGGACCGCGCCAGATAACAGTGACTTTGCCAGTTGTGCGGCTTCCACGGAGCCGGCAGCTGGCATTTCGCGATCTGAGGCGAGAAGAACGATGTTGCCGTAACGCCGTCCCTTGAGCATCGGGGGATCCGCGATTACGGCCACGTGCTCGAATACCTCCTTCATCCCGGCCAATTCCGACTTTGCGATTTTGAGATCTCGGTGATCTCCGCAATTGGCAACGTAGAGTCCTCCAGGCGCCAAGGCGTGGCGGACCGATTGAAAGAACTCGCGGGTAGTAAGCGGATGCGGGGTCTTGTCGCCAGCGAAGACATCGCGAATAATGACGTCGCGGCTAGCGGGTGCGAAGCCATCGGTGACCGCGCGAGCTTCGCCGGCGCGGATTTTGACGGTGGGGGAACGGGGGACGTCGAAAAGCGTGCGTACTAATTCGCCGAGCTTGGCATCGAGTTCCACTACGGTATGGCGGGACTTGGGCCAAATGCTGGCGAAATAGCGAGGGAGCGAGCAGCCTGCACCACCCAGATGTGTCATGCGGAGGGTATCGGGTGCCACTGGCAGAAGCGTTTCGACTGCGGTGGCGATCCAGCGCATGTACTCAAACTCGAGGACTTCCGGTGCGCCCAACACGATGTGGCTTGAAGGTACTCCATTGACCATGAGTGTGTATCCGTTATCGTGGTACTCGTCCGCCACCACCTCCGCGGTGCCGGTAGAAATTTCGTAGGTGCCAACGAGATCGTCCTTTTTGCGCATGCATTTAAGCTTAATGGGTTGGAAGAGTAAGCTTGGCCGCCGAAGAAAAGGAGTTTAAGTGCGAGTTCTCGTAGCGATGTCAGGCGGAGTCGATTCCTCTGTGGCCGCGGCCCGCGCCGTGGAAGCAGGCCACGATGTGGTGGGAGTGCATTTGGCACTGCACAAAGACGCACAACAAACCCGCGAAAAGGCCAGGGGTTGCTGTTCCTTGGAGGACTCTGCAGACGCACGTCGCATCTGTGACAAGCTGGGCATTCCTTTCTACGTTTGGGATTTTTCCGAGCAGTTTAAGGAAGAGGTCATCGGGGACTTCGTGGATTCTTATGCCCGCGGCGAGACGCCGAATCCGTGCCTGCGCTGCAACGAGAAGATCAAGTTTCGCGCGCTACTCCAAAAAGGTATGGCGTTGGGCTTCGATGCGGTAGCGACGGGCCATTACGCCACGCTCGACGACGCCGGCTACATGCGCCGTTCCAAGGATGAAAACAAGGATCAGTCCTATGTTTTGGGCGTTGTTTCCGCGGAGGAACTAGAGCATTGTTATTTCCCGATCGGCGATACCCCGAAGCCGCAGATTCGCGAGGAAGCGGCCCGTCATGGCTTTTCCACGGCCAAAAAGCCTGACTCCTATGACATTTGCTTTATTCCGGATGGCAATACGCAGGCATTTTTGGGCTCGCGAATTGGTTTGCGTCCAGGCATGATCGTGGACCAGGAGGGCCAGGAGCTCAAGCAACATGACGGTGCATGGAACTACACCATCGGTCAGCGCAAGGGCCTTGACATCAAGGAACCGACGGCAGATGGACGCCCGCGCTATGTCACCGACATCGATGCAGCGAGCGGCACCGTGACCGTGGGTTCGCGCGAGGACTTGGCGGTGACGAGGATTCAGGCAGATCGCTTGAAGTATCTGCACCCGGCCATGGACGGCGAGCTGGAATGTGAGGTCCAGGTTCGCGCGCACGGGTCGGTTGTGCCTTGCAAGGCGTTTGTGGACCGCGAGGGCGACAAGATGACGCTGGAGCTAAAAGAACCGCTCTCCGGTGTGGCACGCGGCCAGGCCGCAGTGCTGTACCTGCCAAGTCCCGATGAATTGGGGGATATCGTCCTCGGTTCCGGCACCATCTGTGGGACAGCATAGTGACGGGATTCTCGCTGGGTCCGATGCGTGGGGTGTCCATGACGGAGGCCGCCGACATCGTGATGGGCGAGTCTGGACATCTGCCGGCGATTCCGCAGCTTCCGGAGCGTGGGCTTGGTGCGGATGCCGTGGGTTCTACGGCCGCGCTTTTAGAAGCGGTCAACGTTGACCGCGGCCCACGCGCGTGGCAGATGACCCAGCGCCCACAGCTTATGATGCGACGCACATGGGATCTGTGGGAGCGTGATTTGGACGCCATCCAAGAGGTATGGGGCGAGTCTGTTCCCGTTTTAAAGATGCAGGTTTTGGGGCCGTGGAGCTTAGCAGCGGCGGTAGAGCTTGCGAATGGACACCGCGTGCTTTCCGACGCCGGTGCTACCCGCGATCTGCATGAAGCCCTGCAGATGGGCATCGGGGAGCACGTGAAGAAGCTGGTGCGTCGCTTCCACGGTGAGGTGCGGGTGCAGGTGGACGAGCCTTTGCTTGGCGACGTCCTTACTGGAAAGGTCCCCGGTACCACCGACTTTGACGAGATTCGCGCGATCCCAGCGGAAGTTGCTCGGGAGAAGCTCAAGGAGCTGGGCGCGGATTACCTAGTTGCGGGGCCGCACTGGGAAATCGCCGATGCCGCGGAAACATTCGTGACTGACTTCGTTGGGCTCGACACGGCAAAGAACATCGATGGTCTTGGCGAGTTCTTAAGCGAAGGCAAGCGAATCGGTTTCGCAATTGCAGGCGTCGATGCGCGGGCAGAAGCCGTGGCTGTGGCCCGGCACTTTGACCGCATGGGAATGCCACGGCAGCTCCTGGTGGATGCGGTGGACGTGGTGCCAAGGGAGGCGTCGGCAAGCACGCTGCGCTCGGCTGTGGAGACGGCGGGCATGTTGGTGCGCGACGCCGGTGATCTATAGCTAGTCGACCCTGCCGAGCTTGTCGGTGGAGTTGAAGAAGCGCTCCATGTAGGGGATGACGAATTGCAGCTCGCCGTGGGCGGCGGGCTCGATGAGGTCGGCGTCGATAAGCCTTTGGCGCGTTGCCGAAAGCGAGCGGACCGTGCGGCCTTGGCTTTCTGCAATCTCCGTAATCGTGGCGATGCCATCAACGGAAGCGCTAGACATCGAGTCAAGGAACTGGCGCTGAGCAGGAGGCAGCGAGGACGCGGCGGGCAAATGCACTTGGGTGCACAGGATGGAAATGGCTTCGTCGGCAATGCTGTCTACGTCTGAAGCTTCAATCTGGGTTTCGTCGCGTGCGTTTGCGCGCTCCCAAGCCAAGGAACCCACCAGCTGCACGAGGTATGGGTAGCCCTTCGACAGCTCGACGGCCTTGCTGATGGCCTCCGATGAGAAATTAAGGCCCGAGTCAGCTGCGGTGGCAGTAAAGGCTTCGGCGGCGTTGCCTGCAGAAAGCGGACCCAGAACGAATCTTTGGGCGCGGCGCAGGAAAGTAACGCCTGGGAGAACGAGCAGGCGGTTGACGCCTTGCGGCAATCCAGCGGCGACAAAGGAAATGTCGAGCTCATCGCGCAGGAGATCCTGGTAGGCCACTGCGATAGAAGTGAGGTCTTCTACTGAGGCGTCTTGCACTTCGTCGATGCTGAGCAGAATTCCGACTCCTGAGAGTTCGGCGAGGAGATCGCGGAGGCGGGTATTTAGCGTGGGCTTATAAGGCTCATCCGTGTTGTGCTCCAGGCCGATTGAGCCGACCCCGCCGATGCCGATGCGGTTGATTTTCCGCTTATCTCGGGGCGCGAGTTGCTCGATCAACCGCGGAATGGTGGTCTCGACGAGTTCCTCGACCATGTTGGTGCGCCCAGAAGCTCGAATGCATATCCAGCCTTGTGCTTTCGCAGAATCCTCCAGTTCATTGAGCAGAACTGTCTTTCCGATACCGCGTGCACCGCTGACGATCATCGTGCGAGCGGAGGCGCCGGCTGGGGACTGCAGGGCATTGCGGAATGCATCGAGCACAGCAGTACGGCCCACCCAATAAAGAGGCGGGACTCCGAAGGTGGGGCGGAAAGGATTACTGCGGGTGCTCATAGACGGCAAGGCTACCTCAAACAAGGAGATTTGGGAGACTTTTTGGCGGCCGGAGATTTGGGAGATTTTCTACGAAAGGCCACTTTTCCAGCATAAAGTGCCGTCATGGCTACCAAAGCGTACCACCAGAACACGCTGAGTTCGGAGTTCCAAGGCAGGGTTCGCCCAAGAAGAGCAACGACAATGCAGGTTATGCAAACGTCGACTATGCGGTTTGTGGATACTGTTTTAGTTCTCACGAGGTGCCACGCAATGTTCAGCAGAAGACCGATAATTACTACAAGTGAAAACATCAATCTAGCTCCCCAAAAATAGTGCGAGCGAGTTCTTCAGTGCCCTTCTCAGTGTCATTTGAGACGAAGGCTACTTTTGAACTTTGTGGATCGATAATGAGCATTGTCGAATATCCGTAAGTGCCTCCGTTGTGCCAGTAACCAGCGGGAACTGGGGCCTCGTTGTCTTGCCAGCCATGCTGGAAGTCGCCATGTTCGATGAGCCAATTGGCGAACAAGCTCATGTCTTTGGGCGTTGACCGAATACCGCCGGCGGCGCCACTTGCTGGAAATTCCCAGGGTTGAGCCCTTTGTCCGCGACTGGTGTAGCCACGCGGGGCATCGAAAGGAACGCTGCCTGGGGTCATGAGGTAAGTCTCGTGCATTCCAATCGGTGCAAAGATTTTCTCTTGCAGCAGTTGTTCGAAAGGCTTACCGGAAGCCTCTTCCAAGATGAGCCCGAGAAGTCCGTAGCCAAGGTTGGAATAATTCTCTTCGCCGCGACCTGCGAGGTCGGAGGAAGTGGCGGCATCGATGAGTTGCTCTTTAGTTTCTTTCGCGTAGGGGTTGCCTCCTGTGAGCATGGTGGAGATTCCGGTAAAGGGATTAGTTACAGCGAGTCTTGGTAGCCCAGATGTGTGCTCCATTAGCTCTTCGATGCGCACATCGCTGATAGGGGAATCGCCGGTATCAAGAAACTGACCAACCCTAGCGTCGTATTTGAGGTTGCCTTCAGAGACCTCTTGGCGGATGAGTTCCGCGGTGAACATCTTGGTTACCGACCCGATTTCGACTTCGGTGTGCTCATCGGCGCCAAGGCCTGCGAAGGAGGTCTCGCCGTTCGCCAGTGTAAAGGCCGTCAGATTGTGGTGTCCGCGCTGCGCATTGTCACGCAGCTTCTGGGCTAGGTCGGTTGAGCCAGTGGCCTCGGTTGCCAGGGCAATGCGGTGAGGGCCTACCAGGACAAGGCTGGATGCCACGAGAGCAGTGACCAGGAATCCGATTGCGAGTTTGCCAATGGAAAAGTTCATTAGTGCGCCTCCGCCGCCGTGATGATTGTCATGAGGGGGATGACGCGGGTCGGCCGGATTTCGAAGGTGCCGGACTTGGATTTGGCGATCCACCCGGCGCTGCTGAGTTCGTTGAGGTGGTGATAGGTGGTTCCTGTGGAGCTAACCAGGCCCTCCTGTACAAGGTCGTTGGCGCTGGCGGGCGCACATAGGAGGCGACGCAGGATCTCCGCGCGGGTGGGATGTGCGATGGCGGTAAGACGCTTGATGTTTTCTTCCCAAGACTCGTCGGTGACGAATTGGGTGGGGCGCTGCCATTGGTATTTGTACTCGCGATTGCCGATGGTGATGTCGCCGCCAAAGATGACGGAGCCGTCGGGAATGTCGGGCCCTTCTTCGAGGGCCTCGACGAGCCAGTAGCGGGAATCGGAGGTGGGTGCTGGGGGCGGAGCGGCCGAGTTCTGCTCTTCGAGAGCCTCGACACGAGCCTCGAGGGCGGTGAGGCGGGCTTCGAGTTGGCGTGCGGAAGTTTTTGGAATCCATAATTCTAGAATTCCATAATTTTAAAAACCTTGCAATGTTTAGCTAAACATTGGCCAAGCGGTGGAGATGTCGCTGGCATCTTTACCCTGACCTTCCAAGTACTTCTTGAAGGATTCACGGTCCTTGTACCACTCGACTGCTTGGTACTCCATGAGCTCGTCGGTGCTCATTTGGGACAGCTCGGGGTAACGCTGGCGGACCTGCATCCACGCGATACGAGCTGCGGCGAGTGCGTCCGAGGTCGCCTCGTGAGCGTTTTCGAGGGTGACGCCGTAGTGGGCAGAAACGTCGCCAAGCGTGCGCTTGCCCTTGCGCCACTTGTCCTTGACGCGATCAACTACGAAAGGATCGAAAACAGGGCCGGTGACGGTGAAGTCACCGGTGAGCGCGCGCAGGACGGAGAGATCGTAGGCGGCGTTGTAGACGATGAGGGTGAGGCCATCTTCCCACGCCTGCTTGATGGAGCGGACGGTCTCTTCGAGGACTTCGTCATGCGGTTGGCCCTCGGCGCGGGCCTTCTCAGTGGTGATGCCGTGGACCTTTGCAGCGGCCTCAGGGATTTCAACGCCTGGGTCGGCGAGCATTTCGCGTTTGTCCACTTCACGGCCATCAATACGGACCAATGCGGAGGTGACGATTCGTGCTTCTTTTGGGTTTACGGAGGTGGTTTCGAGGTCGAAGGAGAGCATGCGGCTGGCGTCGAAGTTCATGTGGAACACTCTAGCGCTTCGGCCAGACATGGAGTCTGGCTAGACTGTTTCACTGTGACTAATCCAGTAGATATCCAACGCGAATGGTCCGAACTAGCGCAGGAAGTGCGCAAGCACCGGGAGCTTTATTACAACGGTGAGCCCGCGATTCCAGATGCAGATTTCGACAAGCTTTTCCAAAAGCTTCTGCAGCTAGAGGCAGAGCATCCGGAGTTGGCAGTTCCGGATTCTCCGACCCAGCAGGTCGGCGCGACCCCAGCCGAGGGTGCGGATATTGAGCACCTAGAGCGCCTCTACAGCTTGGACAATGTCTTCGATGAGGCAGAGATGCAGGATTGGCTGGATAGGACTCCGGCGAAGTCCTATCTGACTGAGCTGAAGATTGACGGACTTTCCATTGATTTGGTTTACCGCGGCGGCAAGCTTGTTACGGCTGCAACGCGTGGCGACGGCCGCATCGGCGAGGATATCACTGCGAATGCGCGGGTTATTCCGGATATCCCGCATGAACTCAGCGGCAGCGATGAATATCCCGTTCCGGAGCTGGTGGAAATCCGCGGCGAGGTGTACATGCGCCCTGACGAGTTTGCGGAGATTAACGCGGCACGCCGCGAAGACGGCAAGCCGACGTTTGCCAATCCGCGCAATGCAGCGGCAGGTGGCTTGCGCATGAAGGACCCGAACGAGGTCAAGAAGCGTCGCCTGCACATGGTCTGCCACGGCATCGGTGCCCGTGAGGGCTTCGAGCCGACCTCCCAGCATGATGCGTACAAGGCGCTGGAGGCCTGGGGTTTACCGGTTTCGCCATATACAAAGAAGGTTAGCTCGGCTGCAGCCGTGCAAAAGGAAGTGAAGTATTGGGCGGAGCACCGCCATGATGCTTACTTCGAGATGGATGGCCTCGTGGTCAAGGTCGATGACTTGGCTTCACAAAGGGCGCTGGGCGCGACGTCGCGTGCGCCGCGTTGGGCCATCGCGTACAAGTACCCGCCGGAGGAAGTGACCACGAAGCTGCTGGACATCGAGGTCGGCGTGGGACGCACCGGCAGGATTACGCCGTTTGCAGTGATGGAACCGGTATTCGTGTCTGGTTCGACGGTGTCGAAGGCAACCTTGCACAACCAGTTCGAGGTCAAGAACAAAGGCGTGATGATTGGCGATACCATCGTTATCCGCAAGGCCGGTGAAATCATTCCTGAGGTGCTGGGGCCCGTTCTCGAACTGCGCGACGATAGCGTGCATGAGTGGGTCTTCCCAGAGAACTGTCCTTCTTGCGGTACCAAGCTGGCACCGCAAAAAGACGGCGACCAAGACTGGCGTTGCCCGAATACGCGCAGCTGCCCGGCGCAGCTTTCCGCCCGCCTGGAGTATTTGGCTTCCCGCAAAGGCATGGACATTGAGGCCTTGGGCGAAAAGGCCGCGGTGGATCTCATCGAGTCGGGCGTGCTGGTCGACGAAGCGGAACTCTTCGATTTGGATGAGGAAAAGCTGCTGCAGTCTTCTGCCTATACGACCAAAGCGGGCAAGCTCAACGCGCAAGGCAAAAAGCTGTTGAAGAACTTGGAAAGCGCGCGGCAGGCTGACTTTTGGCGCGTGCTGGTGAGCCTTTCGATCCGCCACGTTGGGCCGATTGCTGCGCGTGCATTGGCGACGCGTTTCGGTTCGATGGAGGCGCTGCGCGCGGCGTCGGAAAGCGAGCTCGCGGATACCGACGGCGTAGGCGGGATTATCGCGGCGTCGTTTAAGGCGTGGTTCGAAATCGACTGGCACCGCAACATCGTGGAAAAGTGGGCGAATGCTGGCGTGACTATGGAAGATACGGTCACCGAAAAACTAGAGCAGACGCTCGAGGGGCTTACCATCGTCGTGACCGGCACCCTGGAGGACTTCTCCCGCGACTCGGCGAAGGAGGCCATTATCGCAAGGGGAGGAAAGGCTTCTGGCTCGGTGTCTAAGAAGACCGACTACGTCGTGGTTGGTGAGAATGCCGGCTCGAAGGAAACGAAGGCGCGCGATCTGGGCCTGACCATCTTGGATGAGGAGGGCTTTAAGGAGCTGTTGGCTACTTCCTAAGGAAAGCACCCAAAATCGTGCCGAGATTGCCCAAGTGGTCTACCTCGGAGGCTAGGTAATCCGGCCCGCCGACGCGGCCCATGACGATGACGTAGTTGGTGCCAACCAGTGGTGCTGCGGCCAGCGCAGAATCGAGAAGTGACCAAGACTCGGGGATCCACTCCTCGCGGTCTGGGTTCAAGATTCGGGCGGTGTCGACGTCAATGCTTTCGGGGATGGTGCCGTCGTCGGCGGGAGCGGCATCGGAGCCAACCACGCGGCTGATGGGGGCATTGTTGTTGATTACGATGGCCCAGTTAGAGGTAAGTGCCTTCGGGATTGCGGCGCATACTTCCTGCATAGCGGCGGTGACGTTCTTCTTGGAAGCGACGTCGGCAAGCAAGCTAATCTGGCCGCGGCGATCGACGCGGCCGCTGAAGGGGCGGATCGAATCGATATCGACGCCGTCGACGCCTTGGGCGGCGGTGATGATTTCATCGGCCATTGCGCCCTTGGGTAGCTCAATCACGATGTCATCCATGACTGAACCATCGGGGAAGTTTTCCACGATGTCGACGGATTCGATATTGGCGTTGACGTTGCCTAAAGCGTCCGCTAACTTGCCTAAGCTACCGGGGGTATCGGGAAGGAGGACACGGACGAGGAAGGACATTTTTAACTTTCGGTCGTAAGAATAGTTTTCACTATCGTACAAGCCCAATTCCACAGTGTTCAATAGAAATTTTCTGGAAAACCGGAATTAAATTCGCGCGTAGGTGATCGGGGACCGGTGCTGTGTCGGAACCTGTTCGTGCAGTACCATGGTGCGATAGCTACAAGCATGTAACCAATCACGTCTGTGTATTAAAGGATGGAGAACGCGTGTCTGAGATTTCGCGTGAAGAGGTCGCGCACCTGGCTAAGCTGTCGCGCCTCGCGCTAAGCGACGAAGAGCTGGAGCAGTTTGCGACGCAGATCGACAAGATTGTCGATTCCGTGTCTGCCGTGGGTAAGGTCGACGCCGAGGGCGTCGAGCCGATGTCCCACCCGCACTCCGTGGTCGCTCCGATGCGTGAGGACGTCATCGTGCGCACCCTGACCGCCGAGCAGGCCTTGGATCAGGCTCCGGCTGCTGAGGATGATCGTTTCGTAGTACCGCAGATTTTGGGTGGAGGAGAAGAATAATGTCGACTTTCATTGCACCTGAAGAGGGCATCTTAAGCCTTTCCGCTGCGGAGCTGGCGGATAAGATCCATTCCCGTGAGCTGACCTCCCGCGAGGTGACGCAGGCATTCTTGGATCGCATTGCGGAGACCAACGACGAGCTCAACGCATTCCTCTACGTCGGTGCGGAGCAGGCGCTGGCTACTGCCGACGCCGTCGATAAGGCGCTCGATGCAGGCGAAAAGCCGGCCTCCGCACTGGCTGGCGTTCCTCTGGCTCTGAAGGACCTGCTGGTTACTACCGACGCCCCGACTACCGCAGCTTCCAAGATGCTGGAGGGCTGGATGTCTCCTTATGACGCAACCTTGGTCACCAAGCTGCGTGAGGCGGGCATCCCGATTCTGGGCAAGACCAACTTGGACGAGTTTGCAATGGGTTCCTCCAATGAGAACTCCGCGTATGGCCCGGCCCATAACCCGTACGACACCGAGCGCACCCCGGGTGGCTCCGGTGGCGGTACTGCTGCGGCTCTTGCGGCAGGCCAGGCGCCGTTGGGCATCGGTACCGATACTGGCGGATCGATCCGTCAGCCGGCAGCGCTGACCAATACCGTCGGCGTGAAGCCGACCTACGGCACCGTTTCTCGTTATGGCCTCATCGCTGCTGCTTCTTCTCTGGATCAGGCTGGCCCCACCGCCCGCACGGTTCTGGATACTGCGCTGCTGCATGAGGTTATCGCTGGCCACGACGCATTCGATGCAACCTCCGTGGATAAGCCGGTCGCGCCGGTCGTGGAGGCTGCTCGCGAAGGAGCAAAGGGCGATCTTACTGGCGTCAAGGTCGGCCTCATTAAGCAATTTGAGCGCGACGGCTGGCAGCCGGGCGTCATGGAGGCTTACCACGCAGCGGTAGAGCAGCTTAAAGAACAGGGCGCGGAGATTGTCGAGGTGGACTGCCCGCACTTTGATGATGCGCTGGCCGCCTACTACCTGATTATGCCGTGTGAGGTTTCCTCTAACCTGGCGCGCTTCGACGGCATGCGCTATGGCCTGCGCGAGGGCGACGATGGATCGCACTCTGCAGAAGAGGTTATGTCCTTGTCCCGTGCGGCGGGCTTTGGTCCTGAGGTCAAGCGCCGCATCATGCTGGGCACCTATGCGTTGTCCGTGGGTTACTACGATGCGTACTACCTGCAGGCACAGCGCGTGCGTACGCTGATTGCGCAGGACTTTGAGAAGGCCTTCGAGAAGGTCGATGTCCTGGTTTCCCCGACCACCCCGACCACCGCATTCAAGCTGGGCGAGAAGGTTGAGGATCCGATGGCCATGTACAACTTCGACCTGTGCACGCTGCCATTGAACCTCGCGGGTGTGTGCGGCATGTCCGTGCCCGCCGGCATGGCATCTGATACCAACCTGCCGACGGGCCTGCAGATCATGGCCCCGGCCTTCGCAGATGACCGCCTGTACAAGGTCGGCGCTGCTTACGAAGCTGGCCGTAAGTAGCTAGCTTTTACTTTGCGTCTGAGAGGACGTAGGAAGCACCCGCGGAGGCCGCCGTTACGCTCAGCACGGCGGGCCACGCGCCAATCTTCTTGGCCAGCGGGTGCGAGGCACCGAATGCGCCTACATAGAGCGCGGACAGGGCAGCGGTGGTAGCTGGGTTGGTCTTTTCCAACCAGCTGCGGCCGGCCCAGATTCCCGCTGCACCGAGGATGACGCCGCCCAACGGGCGAATGCCGGTCTCCTTGGCGCTGAGCCAGCCACCGATGAGGCCAAAGGTCACGGTGGTGGCGGTGGATACTTGCTGAGGTTTCTTGATATCGATCATTGCCATGACGGCCAGTTTAGGCCCGTGTCGGTGGCTGTCGCTAGACTTCGCAATCATGAATGTGCCCACTTTTGAAGCTGAAGGATTGCCACCAGAGCAGCAGGCGTGGCGGGCGATGTTCGCCTTGTCGCTGGGCTTTTTCGTGTCATTGCTCGATCAGTCAATGATCGCAGTTGCTTTGCCTAGCATCCAGAAAGGGCTAGGTGCCTCTATCAACGAGGTGCTGTGGGTCTCGGCTATTTATTTGTTGGGCGTGGTCGTTCCATTGCTGTGCACGGGCCGTCTGGGAGACATTTTCGGGCAAAAGCGAATGTTCCAACTGGGCGTGAGTGTATTCGGTTTGGGTGCGCTGGCCTGTGCTTTAGCGCCCAATATTTCGGTTCTGATTGCTGCCCGTGCGCTGCAGGGCGTCGGCGCCTCGTTGCAGATGCCGCAGTCGATGGCTGTCATTAATCGCGTCTTTGCTCGTGAGCGGCGGGGACGTGCGCTTGGCGTATGGGGAGTTATTGGTTCGGTTGCTTCACTTTTGGGACCTTTGCTGGGCGGATTCCTTGTTGGTGGCTTTGGCTGGCCGGCAGTGTTTTGGGTGCACGTTCCTTTCGTGGTTGCGGCAGTGGTGCTTTCGGCCATGTGGGTTCCGGCGCTTAAGACCACAGCGCGCAAGGTCGACGGCGTTTCGGTGGCGGTGTCCTTTATTGCTTTGAGCGCCCTCGTGTTCGGCATTCAGCAAGGCCCTGAGACTGGCTGGGATGGCTGGATTTGGGCACTGTTGGCCGTAGGACTTGCAGGTCTGGGAGCTTTTGTGTGGTTGCAATCTCGAGCTGGCAGCGAGGCTTTGGTGCCGCTGCGGCTTTTCGACGACCGCAATTACTCCGCGGGCAGCTTCGCAATCGCTGCTATGGGCTTTATGGCCGCGTCGATGATGCTGCCCATCATGTTGTGGCTGCAGCAAGACAAGGGGGTTGGGGCGGCAACTGCAGGAGTAATCGTGGCGCCGATGGCAATGGTGTCTTTATTAATTTCACCGGTGGCGGGGATCTTGGCGGATCGCCTGGACCCGCGGCGGTTGGCGATTACCGGTTTCGTGATTATGGCGGCGTCGTTTAGCGCGGCGCTTGTGGTGATTAACCTAGATATCGGCGCGTGGTGGATGTGCGCGCCGATTGCTGTGCTGGGCTGCGGGCAATCCTTCATCTGGGGCTCGAATGCAGCGACCACGATGCGCGACGTACCGCCGGATCTAATGGGGGCTGCCTCGGGCGTGTACAACACCTCGCGCCAGGTGGGCTCGGTCCTCGGCGTCGCGGCAGTCTCGGCCGCACTTCAGGCGGCGGGTATTTCTGCAGCACTGTTCGTCATCTTAGCGGTGCTTGTAGTCGGTGGGCTGGCTTCCTTAAGCTTTCGGGACACCCTGCACGGTGCGAGCGAAATTATGAGCGGGTAAGTTGGAACTCATGCGCCTTGCTGTAATTACCTCCGGCGGCGATTGCCCCGGCCTGAATGCTGTTATCCGCGCGGTTGTTCGCACCGCTTCCAACGAATTCGGTTCCACTGTCGTGGGCTACGAAGATGGTTGGGTAGGCCTGATGGAAGATCGCCGGCGAGATCTTTATGACGATGCCGAGATCGATCGCATCCTGTTGCGTGGTGGAACCATTCTGGGTACCGGTCGTCTGCACCCAGATAAGTTCAAGGCTGGTTTGGATACCATCAAGGCAAATATGGAAGACGCTGGCGTCGACGCGCTCATTGCTATCGGTGGCGAGGGCACGCTAAAGGGAGCGAAGTGGCTGTCCGACAATGGCATTCCGGTCATTGGTGTACCAAAGACTATTGACAACGATGTCAACGCCACCGACTACACCTTCGGTTTCGATACGGCAGTTTCCGTCGCGACCGATGCAATTGACCGTCTGCACACCACCGCAGAGTCGCATGACCGCATCCTCATCGTGGAGGTCATGGGCCGTCACGTGGGCTGGATTGCACTGCACGCGGGCATGGCCGGCGGCGCGCACTATACGGTCATTCCCGAGGTGCCTTTCGATATTGCCGACATCACCAAGGCGATGGAACGCCGTTTCCAGATGGGCGAGAAGTACGGAATCATCTGTGTGGCTGAGGGTGCGTTGCCGAAGGAAGGCACCATGGACTTTGAAGAGGGCGGAGTGGATCAGTTCGGTCACCAGACCTTCAACGGCATTGGCCAAGTCATCGGCGATGAAATCAAGAAGCGTACGGGCTACGACGTCCGTACCACCGTTCTTGGTCACATCCAGCGTGGCGGTACGCCGACTGCCTACGACCGCGTTCTGGCTACCCGTTACGGCGTGCACGCAGCTCGTGCTGCTCACGATGGCAAGTCGGGCATGTGCGTGGCGCTGCACGGCGAGAGCATCGACCTGGTTCCGCTGGAAGAAGCCGTGGGCAAGCTCAAGACGGTTCCGCCAAAGCGTTATGCCAACGCCCAAGCGTTGTTTGGCTAGATAGGACGCAAATAAAAATGTCACCTCGCCTGTGAGGTGACATTTTTCGTTTTGCCTAGAAGTGAATGCGAAGGGCGGGCACGTCGGCGTCGACAATCCACGGCTCCGCAGTGATGCGAATCGGGGGTTCGCCCTCCGCGAAGGCCATGGTGTCGCCATCCTTTAAGGTCGCGCCTTGTTGGGCGTAGTCAGCAATGTTGGCAAGCATGGAGTACAGCTCGTCGGGGCTGCCCTGGAAGTCGCGGATCTGGAGTTCTGGGTGGCCGAGCATGGGCATGCCCAAAGTGTAGGCCTGAAGGCCGTTGTCGTCCTGTGCCACCCAAGTGGACGCGAGGTAGTGTGCGGGCAGCTTATCGGCCACAGCTTCAACGTAGTTTTCCGTGCTCTCGGCCACGCGGCCCACGGAGTTAAGGACCGCAATTGCGCCGGGAGTCTGGGCAATTGCCGACGTCGCAAGGCCTAACGTGACCAGCTGGTGCAGGCGGGCCTCGCGGGTGTTTTTGATGAGTTCGAGGCGCTCGTTAGAGGGGAAGACGTTGATAAGGACCATGCACGCGATGTCCTCCCAGCCTGCAGGATCGCCGGACAGAATTGGGTGCTGATGGAAGGATGGATCACCTTCAAGGTCTGCTCGAGTTGCTGCGGCCGGAGTAAACGCGAGGGCATACTCGTCGTTGATTTCTACGACCAAGGATTTCTCCGATTGCTCCAGCGGTCCGAGGTTCTCGCCGAAGGCTTGTGTAATCATGGACTTCATCGCTTCGGTGTCGGGCGCGCTGTCGAAGAACACGAGGGAGGTGGCCAGAGACGTGACGAGGCCATAGTCAACAGCGTGTGGGGTTCCTTGTGGGGAAGCGGTGGTCATTGAGGGCTCCTTAGCTGTTTGCGGCTTGCTTTCGCTGTAGTTTCGTTTTAGTTGTGCAGTGGTTTCGGGCGCGCGCCGCCCAACCGTATCGACCATCCTAGGGGAATGCATGCGCGTTCGTGGCTTCATACTAAGATGGCACCCATGACTGCTGCGATTTATGATCTGATGGACTACGACGAGGTCCTGGAGAAGTTCGAACCAGTAATGGGTATGGAAGTTCACGTCGAGCTCAATACCCAAACCAAGATGTTTTCCACATCGCCGACGAACTTCAACGCAGCGCCGAACTCGAACGTCGACCCAGTGTCCTTGGGCCTGCCAGGCGCACTGCCGGTAGTCAACTCTGCCGGCGTCGAGGGTGCAATCAAGATTGGTCTTGCGCTCAACTGCAAGATCGCTGAGTCTTCTCGGTTCGCGCGCAAGAACTACTTCTACCCAGACCAGCCGAAGAACTACCAGATCTCTCAGTACGACGAGCCGATCGCGTACGACGGTTACCTGGATGTCGTTCTGGAGGATGGCACCGAGTGGCGCGTTGAGATCGAGCGAGCACACATGGAGGAAGACACCGGCAAGCTGACCCACATCGGTGGCGCTACCGGCCGTATCCATGGTGCGACGAGCTCCCTGGTGGACTGTAACCGCGCCGGCATCCCGCTCATCGAGATCGTCACCAAGCCGATCATCGGCGCTGGCGAGCGCGCTCCTGAGGTAGCCAAGGCTTATGTTTCCGCTTTGCGCGAGCTGGTTGCGGCTCTTGGCGTTTCCGATGCCCGCATGGACCAGGGCTCTATGCGCGTGGACTCCAACCTTTCGCTGCGCCCGGTGGGCCAGGAGGAGTTCGGCACCCGTACCGAGACCAAGAACATCAACTCCCTGAAGTCCGTCGAACAGGCAGTGCGCTTCGAGATGCAGCGCCAGGCTCAGGTCATCACCGATGGTGGCGAGATCGTCCAGGAGACCCGCCATTACCAGGAGGCGGATGGTTCCACCTCCAAGGGACGTCCAAAGGAGACCGCTGAGGATTACCGTTACTTCAACGACCCGGATCTGCCGCCGGTTATCGTTTCCCGCGACTGGGTTGAGGAAATCCGCAAGACCTTGCCGGAGATGCCGTGGATTCGCCGCGCTCGCATCCAGGAAGAGTGGGGCTTGAAGGATGAAGAAATGCGTGACCTCGTCAATGCTGGCGCGCTTGATCTCATCGTCGCTTCCTCTGAAGCTGGCGCGAAGCCGGATGAGGCACGTTCCTGGTGGGTTTCTTACCTGGCGGGTAAGGCAAACGAGGCTGGCGTGGAGCTTAGCGCTCTCGATATCACCCCGGAGCAGGTCGCGCGCGTTATCGCATTGATCAACGAGGGCAAGCTGACCAACAAGTTGGCTCGACAGGCTGTCGACGGCGTGTTGGCGGGCGAGGGTGACGTTGACGAGGTCGTCGCTAAGCGCGGGCTCGAGGTTGTGCGTGACGACGGCGCGATTGAAGCCGCTGTTGACGAGGCTCTTGCCGCTAACCCGGACATCGTGGAGAAGTACAAGGCTGGCAACACGAAGGTCACCGGCGCCATCGTGGGTGCCGTCATGAAGGCCACCCGCGGCAAGGCAGACCCAGCGCAGGTTAACAAGCTGATTGCGGAGAAGCTGCAGGGTTAATTGAGTTTTGGGAGCCATTTTCATTAGGCGCCGGTAATGAAAACAGGCGTAGGGTGGTTCCCATGCCAATTTAGACTAAAGCACTTCAGAAGACCTCTCCCGATGCACCATTCAAGGTCGTGGAAATCGAGCGCCGCGACCCGCGCGAGGATGATGTAGTTATTGACATCAAGGCCGCGGGTATCTGCCACTCCGACATTCACACCATTCGTAACGAGTGGGGAGAGGCTCACTTCCCGCTGACCGTCGGTCACGAGATTGCGGGCGTCGTATCCGCAGTGGGCGAAAAGGTCACCCAGTTCAAGGTTGGTGACCGCGTCGGTGTCGGCTGCCTCGTCAACTCCTGCGGCGAGTGCGAGCAGTGCCAGGCCGGCATGGAGCAGAACTGTCTGAACGGTTACGTTGGCACCTATAACTCTAAAGACGTCGACGGCACCATTACCCAGGGCGGCTACGCGCAAAAGGTCGTTGTTAACGAGAACTTTGTTCTGCGCATTCCAGACGGACTCGACTTCGACGTTGCCGCACCGCTGCTGTGTGCAGGCATCACCACCTACTCGCCCCTGGCGCGCTGGAACGTCAAGGAGGGGGACAAAGTGGCTATCGTCGGTCTCGGCGGCTTGGGGCACATGGGCGTCCAGATTGCTGCTGCAAAGGGCGCAGATGTCACCGTGCTCTCCCGTACTTCCCGCAAGGCAGAAGAAGCGAAGAAGCTTGGCGCACACCGCACGCTCGCAACCTCTGAGGAAGAGGACTTCTTCAGCAACCACCGTGGTGAGTTCGACTTCATCCTCTCCACGATTTCGGCGCAGTACGATCTTGAGGGATACCTTGGGCTGCTGAAGCCACGCGGCATTATGTCCGTGGTTGGCCTGCCACCGGAGGCAATGTCGCTGAAGCTCAGCCGAATTGTGGGCGGCGGTAAGGTCCTTACGGGCAACAACATCGGTGGCATCGGCGAGACTCAGGAGATGCTCGACTTCTGTGCGGAGCATGGTTTGGGTGCAGTCATCGAGAAGGTGAATGTAGACGAGGTTGACGCAGCTTACGATCGCGTGGTCGAAGGTGACGTCAAGTTCCGATTCGTAATTGATACCGAATCGTTTAATAGCTAAATAGCTCTAGGGTTTCCACAGGTCCGGGCGCTTTTCTATCGAGCCTATTTTTTCAGGTTTTAATGGATTGGCGCCCGGGCGTTTGTGATTTGCGGGCTACGGTTGCGTATTCTTGATCGAGGCTATCGTCTATTAAATCGTCTAATTAGTAAGGCAATCAGACACACGTGTCTACCAAAAATATTCTGTCCATTTCTTTGTCCTTCGTGGGACTGCTCGTCGGTGCCGGCTTTGCAACCGGCCAGGAAGTCGTGCAGTACTTCACGTCCTTTGGCCTATCTGGTGTGTGGGGAATCATCGTTGCTGGCATCGTAATGACGCTGGCCGGCACGGTCTTCCTGCAGTTGGGTAGCTACTTCCATGCCTCAGAGCACAACCAGGTATTCCGTGAGGTCACCCACCCAATCGTTTCCAAGTGCCTCGATGTGGCCGTTATCTTAACCTTGTTTGCGGTCGGCTTCGTGATGTTGGCAGGCGCAGGTTCCAACCTAGAGCAGCAGTTCGGCTGGCAGGCTTGGGTGGGCTCACTGCTCATGCTCGTCATGGTCATGGGTGTGGGAATGCTCGACGTCAACAAGGTCTCGAAGGTCATCGGTATGCTCACGCCAACCATCATCATCGCGGTTTTGGGAGTCGGCATCTACACGTTGATGAACATGCCCGCTGATCCGGGTGCCGCTATCGCAGCTTCTGCTGAGATCGAGTCTCCGATCTCCAACTGGTTGGTTTCAGCGCTCAACTACAACGGCCTAGCTTTGATTCTCGCGGTGTCCATGTCCCTGGTTATCGGTGGCGATAACATCAGCCCGCGCGAAGCAGGCTGGGGCGGCGTTGTCGGCGGCATTCTCTATGCGGTCCTGATGGGAATCGCAGGCTTTGCGCTGCTGATGAACACCGATATGCTCGGTGACTCTGACATTCCGATGCTGACCTTGGTTGACTCCATCCACCCAGTACTGGGCGTCATCATGGCAATTATCATCTACCTGATGATCTTCAATACCGCTATCGGCATGTTCTACGCGCTGGGTAAGCGTCTGTCCGCTGGCCATGAGGACCGTTACCGTCCGATCTTCCTGGCGGGCTGCCTGGCAGGCTTTGCGGTTTCTTTCGCCGGCTTTAAGACTCTGATGCAGTACGTTTACCCGGTTCTGGGCTACATTGGCTTCATTCTGGTGGTCATCTTGGCCGTTGCGTGGCTGCGTTCCCTTGGTCAGATCAGGGATGAGGGCATGCGCCGCGAGCGCATCCGCGCCCTGATGCACCTGAAGCTGCACCCAGACAAGGAATACGACGCTGCTCGTTACGATGACGAAATCGGCCAGCACATCGTTGACTCCAACATGGAGGACGAGGCACTGTACGAGGATCTGGCGACCGAAGTCGCAGAGAGCCTAGACGGTGACGAGGAGGTCGACTTCGATAAGGGCGAGTGGGAAGAAAACCGCAACGAAGCGACCTACTACACCGAGCGCGACGCTGTAGAAACAGATCGCACGGAGGAAGAGATCAAGGCTTGGCTCGAAGAAACGGGTGCCTCCGGAGATCCGGAGGAACCCGTTGAAGAAGCTACCGAAGAGGCAGAAGACGCGAAATAGCTGAACTAGCCGCCAACGAAGATCTTGATGAGCTCGTTGACGCAGATATACACAAACGCCGCCGAGATAATGGCCATCAACGTGTTGACGAACCAACCGTTGCGCCACTCGCGCGGCGTGTGCCTTGTGTTGAGCAAGATCAATAGGGTGAGGCCGAGGAATGGCATGAAGAATGCGCCGAGGACACCATAGGAAATAACGAGTGCCGTGGGTTTGTCCAGGAAGAGCAGCAGCATCGGTGGGAAGGTAAGCCACAAGACGTACCAGCGGTAGTACTTGCCACCCATCTGCGTATCGGGGTGTTCCTGAGGCAGCTTCTTGATGTGCCCAACGTAGTCAGCAAACATTATGGAAACGCCGTTCCACACGCCAAGAACGGAAGACAGCGCGGCGGCCCAGAATCCAATCAAGAAGACCGGTGCCATGAAGCTGCCATAGCGGTCACGGAGCACGTCAGCCAGATCAAGTAGTCCCTTATCGCCTTTGGAAACAGCGATGTTGGCCGAGTAGAGCAAGTCGCCGCCGATGATGAGCATTGCAGCAACAAATATACCGGTGACCACGTAAGCCACGGTGTTGTCAAGGCGCATGACGCGCATCCACGGAGGGGAGTCCCAGCCTTTCTCATGCAGCCAGTAGCCATAAGCGGCAAGTGTGATTGTGCCACCCACGCCACCGGCAAGAGAGAGCACATAAACGAATGAGCCCTCTGGCAGCGTTGGAACCAAGCCCTTGAGGATTTCTCCGATGTTGCTTAGCGATAGGCTGGCGATTCCCACTACGGTGAGGAACATGACGCCCACCAAGACGGCGATGATCTTCTCGAACATTCGGTATTGGCCGGCCCAGGTTAATCCGAATCCGATGAGGCCGGAGATGACGGCCCAAGCTACGAGTGGGACTTGCGGGATGAGCGCGTGGAGAGCCATGCCGGTGGCGCTCATGGCAGCGGCACCGTACACAAAACCCCAGATGATGATGTAAGGGGCGAAGTACCAGGAGGTCCATTTACCGAGGGATGACCAACCATGGAACATGGTGTTGCCGGTGGCCAGGGTGTAGCGTCCGACGCCCTCGACCAAGACGATCTTCATGATGGTGCCCGCAATGCAGGCCCAGAGAAGCGCGAAGCCGTACTTCTGACCGGCGATGAGCGTGGCGACCAGGTCACCAGAACCAACGCCGGTAGCGGCGGCGACGAGGCCAGGTCCGATTACCTTCCACTTTGGTACGTCTGTATGCCCACTGGCGGGAGGTGATGAGGATGCGGGGGTACTCATGGGTGCGCCTTCCTGTAAGTCAAACTGTACTACAGGTCACAATAGAGTAGAGCCCGGCGCTCTGGTGTGGTTTTGAGCACTCGACTTTGTGGCAGGGCGGCTTCGGCGCCCCTGAGTGCGACTAGTGAAGATGCGACTAGTGAAGGTGTGATTAGTGGAGCAGGAGCTTGGTTGTCAGAATCATCATCACGCAACCGATAGCGAAGTTCACATAACGCCATGTGATGGGCTTTGCAAGCACAGGCGAAAGCTTGAATGCTCCATAGCCCAGGGTGAGGAACCACACGGCACTGGCCAGCAGCGCGCCGGCGGCAAAAAGCCAGCGCTGCTGGCCATATTGCTGTGCAATGCCGCCAAGCATGACCAATACGTCAACGTATGTCAGGGGGTTGAGCCAGGTCAGTGCCATCGCTCCCATAACGGGCTTTAGCCAGGTGCGTGACTTAAGGCGGGGCGCGGTTATGACGGCAGTAGAGCCGTGGACTGGCCGTGGCTGCACCGTGGGCTGAGTGCTTTCGACGACGAGTGCCTCTTGTTCCTTCTTGAAGGCATCGCGGAAGCAGCTAAAGCCAAAGTAAAGCAGATAGGCCGCACCTAGGTACTTCATGATGACTAGGCCGGTAGGGAACTTCTCCACGAGGACGCCCATGCCGCCGACGCCGGCATTGATCAGGATGACGTCGCTAAGCAAGCAGGCGAGGATGATGGCGCCAATGTGATCGCGTTTGACACCCATCTTGATGATGTACGCATTTTGGGGGCCAATGGCGATGATCAGAGATAGGCCGAGAAGGAAGCCTGCGAGCAGAATTGACATGAGATTTAGTGTGCCTAAGCAGTGTTCTGAAGTCTAGTTAATGATTCTAAAGCTGATTTAGAATAGCTTCATGAACCCGGTGCATTTGGAAACTTTGCTGGTGATTTTAGAAGAGGGCAGCTTTGAAGTTGCGGCCGCAGTGTTGGGAATCACGCCTTCCGCGGTTAGTCAGCGCATCAAGGCGCTTGAGCAGAAGACGGGCCGCATTCTTCTGCATCGCTCCACGCCTGTTACGGCAACCGAGGCGGGGGAGATTTTGCTGCAGTCGGCCCGGCGCATGGCGTTGCTGCAGGCGGAAACGGATGCCCGTCTGCAGGCCCGGCTGGCTCGCGTGCCACTTACCGTAGCGGTCAATTCAGATTCCTTGGCCACGTGGTTCAAGCAGGTGGTGCGCGACGTCGCCAAGCGCGGCGAGGTGGCGCTGCGCATCCGCATTGAAGATGAAGCGCGCAGCCTGGCCATGCTGCATCGCGGCGACGTGCTGGGTGCGATCACCCGCGAGCATGCGCCGGTCTCCGGCTGCGAGTCGACCTACTTGGGTTCGCTGCGCTATTTCGCGGTGGCGGCCCCGAACCTGGCTGAAGGGTTTGAGTCATGGGAGACAATGCCGCTGGTGGGATATGGCCCCAACGATCAGATTTTGGACGATGCGATGCGCGAGCGATTTATTGATTCGCATGTCATCCGCGCGCGGGTCTCACAGATTCCTTCTTCCGAGGGCTATCTCGACGCTGTGCGTTACGGCCTGGGATGGGGTCTGGTCAGTGAGCTGCAGGCGCGGCCGCTTATCGACGCCGGGGAGCTTAAGGTCTTGGATGATAAGCCGATGGACATCGATCTCTACTGGCAGCGCTGGCGCCTGGAGTCAGAGATGCTCGAGCATCTCACCGAGATAGTGGTTGCTGCCTCTAGTGTTTTGAGGCAAGTGCCTGCTGGAAGGGCTCAGGATTCTTAATCTCTTCGCCAGCAGGGAGTGGTCCTGGAAGCTGGGTGCCTGCAGCAAAAGGCTGACCGTCAAAGCGCTCGCGGTCATGTGGCTGCGCGAGCCAATCCATATTGGGGCCAACCGGGACAATCTTGGTGGGGTTGATTTCGGTGTGGACCATGAAATAGTGCTGCTTGATCTCAGTGAAGTCGGTGGTATCACCGAATCCCGGAAGCTGGAAGAGCTCCTGCAGGTAGCCGCGGATGTTGGGCATTTCCGCCATCTTGGCCCGCGAGCACTTGAAGTGGGAGTAGTAGACGGGATCAAATCGGATCAGCGTGACGAAAAGGCGGATATCGGTCTCGGTGATGTGGTCACCGACCATGTAACGCTGGGTGCCCAAGCGCTTTTCAACCCAATCGAGCGCCTCCCAGAGGTCTGCGTATGCCTTTTCGTAGGCATCCTGGGAGCTGGCGAAACCGCAACGGTACACGCCGTTGTTGATGTTGTGGAAGATATAGTCGTTTAGCTCTTCAATTTCGGCAGCGTGCTCGTCAGGGTAAAGATTCGGCGCACTGGCGCGCTGGAATGGCATCCACTCCTTGATGAAGTCGCGCACCATGGAAGAATAGTCATTGGTGACTACGCGCTTCGTTGACTCTTCGACGAGCGCAGGGACCGTGATTCCACGTGGGTAGTCGGGGTAGCGGTTGAAGTATGCCTCCTGAAGGCGCGCGATGCCGAGGACCGGATCTACTTCGCCCGGATCAAGGTCGAAGGTCCAGGAGCGGATGTCATGGGTGGGGCCGGCCAGGCCTAGGGAGATGGCATCCTCGAGCCCCATGAGGCGACGGGTAATGACGGCGCGGTGTGCCCATGGGCAGGCGCGAGCGGCAATCAGGCGGTATCGTCCGGACTCTAGTGGCCAGTGGAAGGTGCCGTTATCTTGGGCGGTCACCTCGCTAACCTGGCCGGAGATCCTGTCTTCGATGTAGTTGGTATCGCGGATAAATTCGCCGTCGGGTGAGGCATTTTTAGCGTCGCCGGCCCAGTCGGGGTTTGAATTGGTGCTCATTTCGGGTGGCCCTCCAGTGGTCTGCGTAGTTTTGTATACGTGTCAACAAAGTTTATTTCTCGATGGTACATCCTTTAAATGGAAGTGGCCAAGACGGCAATAAAAATCTATGGCTAGCCCGCGCCGCGCCGTGTGATGTGCAACATTTGCGCTGGGTGCTGCCCTAAGTTTGAAGTATGAGCGATAAGAACGTACCCGATAAAGCAACGAGCTTCGACGACGATCTCGATATCCCGACCTATAACGCCGACGCGAAAGCTGAAGAAAAGCCCACCCGGTCCCGCTTGTTTAAGCGTGCCGGCCGCGCCGAGCCGCAGGAAATTAAGCCGAACGCGCAGACTGAGCCAGAGGCGCCCCTTGGGGAGGAAGAGGCTGAGGAAGAGGCTACTGAAACCCGGCAGTTTGAGACGCCGCGTGCGGAGGAGCCAAAGACGGAGAAGGTGGAGAAGGCGGAAGAGGTGCCGGAGCCTGCCTACGATGACGAGGACTTTGCTACCACTGCGATGCCGGCTAGCGCGGCTGACCTCGATGAGGATGAAGAAGTAGAGGATGAAGTTCCGGCTGAGACCAAGGAAGATGAGCAGGTACGCCGTGATGGCTACCGCGAGTATGGTCGCCGCGGAACCATTGACTTTGGTCTGCTTTTCGTGCGTATCGCGCTGAGCGCTTACTTGCTTATCGCCGGTGCAACCACCTTCTTCAAGCTCGGTGGCGGCGAAGGGCTTTCCGGCCTGGAAACGGACTTTGCTGATTACGCTTTCGCATCCCCGCTGGCTATCGCGGTTCCGACGATGCAGCTTATCGCTGGCGCCTTCTTGCTGCTCGGACTAGTGACTCCTTTTGCGGCAATGATTGGCCTCGTCGTTACCGGCTTTATGGCGCTGCACGAGCTGGCCGCCTCCGGTGCTGGCCTGGACATTTTCAACTGGCCGGATTCCGTCTGGCTGTCGCTGGTGCTGTTCGTTATTGCGGTGGCACTGCAGTTTACCGGCCCGGGCTTTATCTCCTTTGATGCAAAGCGTTCTTGGGCGCGCCGCCCACTGGCTACCTCGTGGATCTTCGTGGTCATCGGCATCGTCGTGCTGGTAGCGCTGTGGTGGTTCGGCGCCGCTGTTAATCCACTGGCCTAAATCGCTCTTTAGTTTAGGAATCCGCTGGCTCGCATTGGGCTGGCGGATTTTTTTAGATCCCCTTGATTTCCATAGTGGAAAGTGTCATGATTTCCAGTATGGAAAACAAGCAGAACTCCGATGACGTTCTCGAAGCTTTGCACTTCGAGACGCAGGTAAGCGCGCGGGCGAACCGCAAACAAACTTTTCTCTATTTTCTGATTGCGATTTTTGGAGCCGGTTCGCTCGTCGCGATGAATCTTCTCCCAAAAGGAGCGCCCTCGACAGTCTTTTTAGTGGTCTTTCTGGTCGTAATATGCGCCATTGCGATTGTTGTGGAGCGTAAAAAGAAGACGCGCCCCGCTCTGCGCCAAGATCCCTTCAACCAGCCCAAGGCGGATAAGCGCTATTGGTTGGGCACGTTCATTATGCTAAGCCCGATACTTTTCAACCCGTTCATTAAGGGCAATGTCGTTGCGGTGGTCGTTGTGGCCGCGGCCTGGGCGTGCGGAGCTTTTTGGGCACTGCAAAGCGGTGCGCTGGATTTGCAGAAGCGAGCAGTGGGCAATGCCTGAGCTTCATCCGGTGATCCACCCGATTAACCGCTTCAAAATTTGCGCCACGCTCAATGCTTATGGCGCGGCGGATGTCACGATGCGCATGGAGATGCGCTTTTCCTCTCTGCGTGATGAGACGGGGCTTTCCGACGCCACGCTGTCCAAGCAGTTGAATACGCTAGAGGAGGCAGGTTTGGTCAGCCGCTTTAGAGAATATGGTTCTTCGCGGTCGAAGGACACCGTGTGGGTGATGCTGACTGCCGAAGGCCGCGAGGCCTTTGCAAATCATTTGGCGGCTCTGCGCGAGATGGCAGGCGAGGCCGCAACGTAGCGCAGGCAGTAGGCAAAGAGCGCTACTGCGATGAAGGTGAGCCAGACGAAGTCGTCGACCAAGAACTTCTGATAGTAGGGCTGGCTGTGAACGTCGATGGAATCGCCGAACCACCACTTCGGCGGGACGGATACAACCATGGCGATCCACGCCGTCATTACTGCGAGGAGAAAGCCCGCAACCCAGGTGTGGTTGCGCCAAGTCCATGCGCGGTAGGTAAAGACCGGGATGATAAGCGCCAGCCAGACCCAGTGGTGTGACCACGAGACGGGGGAAATCAGCAGCATGACGAGGGCGGTGACCAACTGGGCGTCGACAAGCATGTTGCGTTTTATAAGCGCCAGGATAAGGCGTGCGCCAATCACAACCACCGCGAGGGAGCCGACCAACCAGATGAGGTTGATCAGGGTGCTGTTGTTTTCCATTGCCTCCGTGGAAGTATAAAGGCGCTGGACCACCGCCTTGAGCGAGCTATTGGACTGATAATCCGTGGCCACGCCGAAATCCGCGCCGGAGCCCATGTCGAGCAGCTTTGAGGTGAAAAACTCCTCGAAGGCCTGCCAGCGCACTGCGCCGGCGATGAGGGTGGCTGCGGTTGCTGTGCCGATCGCGACGAAGATCGGCTTCAGTTCTTTGCGCAGCAAGAAATAAAGGAGCATCGCCAGCGGAGTAATCTTGATGGCGGCAGCCAAGCCGATGAGGATGCCCTGCGGCAGAAAACGCTTACGGGGTACCAGATCGAGGACGACCAATGCCATCACCACGATATTGACCTGGGCAAAGCCGTTGTTGAGGCGAATCGGCTCAAAGGCCAGGGTAGCCGCCCAACACAGCGCAACGACGGGCAGCAACAGGTCTTGACGCTTTAATATCGCTCGGAATACAAAATAGAGGCAGGCCAGAAGCAGCAGGTCTGACAGGACGTTCATGATGTCGCCGGCTAGATCGTGGGTGATCCAGTCGGGCGCAGTAAGCGGTACCATCGCGAGCGCGCCGAAAGGTGGGTAGATAAAAGGCAGCGCAATGTCACCGGCCAACATTGGCTCGGAGTAAAGCGAACGTCCCTCGATGTATGCCTTAACGCCTTCGCGGTAGATCACCATGTCGATGGGGAAATCGGTCATACGCGTGTGCATGACCATTCCAACGGTTCCGGCAATTAGTCCAAAGAGGGTCAGCGCCCATTTGGCCGCCGATGCAGTCGTAGTATTCGCGGATTTCATCGGAATCCACAATAGGACACTTTCGCCCATGCGCTGCGTAGGACGTGGCGCATGGGCGAAGTTAGTGTGATGATTTGGGCTAATTCACGTGTCCATCGACCACGCGGACTGCGCCGCGGTCGGCCGAGGTGGCCATCGCCGCGTAGGCGCGCAGTGCCTTGGTGACGGGGCGATTGCGGGAGACGGGCGTCCAGGGCTTTTCGCGGGACAGCTGCGCTTGGCGACGGCGCTCAATTTCCGCCTCATCAATGTCCAGAGTGAGCTTGCGCGCGTGGACGTCGATGGAAATCTGATCGCCATCTTCGACCAAGCCGATGAGTCCACCGTGCGCGGCCTCCGGGGAGATGTGTCCGATGGAGAGTCCGGAGGTGCCGCCAGAAAAGCGACCGTCGGTAATCAGCGCGCATGCCTTGCCGAGACCCGAGCCCTTGAGGAAGGACGTTGGGTGCAGCATCTCCTGCATGCCGGGGCCACCGGAGGGGCCTTCGTAGCGGATGACGATGACATCGCCAGCCTTGATCTCGCGGCGCAGGATGATGGAGACGGCTTCTTCTTGAGACTCCACCACGCGGGCCGGGCCGCTGAACTTCCACAGTTCTTCCTCGACACCCGCTGCCTTGACGATGGCGCCATTCGGAGCGAGGTTGCCGCGCAGGACCACGAGGCCACCGTCTGCAGAAAATGCGTGCGCGGCGTCGTGAATGCAGCCGTTTACCTGATCGGTGTCGAGCTCAGACCAGCGATTTGATTGGGAGAAGGGCTCGGTGGTGCGCACGCCACCCTGTGCGGCGTAGAAGAGCTCGCGGGCCTTGTCCAGAGCCTTGTCGTTACGGATGTCCCAGTCGTCCAACCACTGTTCAGCGTTGTCGTAGAGCGCGGTGTGGACCTTGAGGTTCAAGTGGCCAGCGCGACGCAGCTCACCAAGGATGGCGGGGATGCCGCCGGCGCGGTGTACGTCCTCGATGTGGTAGGTGCCGTTAGGCGCGACCTTGGACAGGCACGGTACGCGGTAGGAGATCTCGTTGATGTCCTCCAAAGTGAAGTCCACCTCGCCCTCCTGTGCTGCGGCCAAGGTGTGGAGGACGGTGTTGGTGGACCCACCCATCGCCATGTCCAGTGCCATGGCGTTGCTAAAGGCTTCCTTCGTTGCGATGGCGCGCGGCAGCACGGAATCGTCCTCTTCGCCGTAGTAACGGCGACACATGTCGACGATGGTGGTGCCTGCCTTTGTGAAAAGCTCCTTGCGCGCGGTGTGGGTTGCCAGAGTGGTCCCGTTTCCGGGCAGTGCCAGACCTAAAGCTTCGGTAAGGCAATTCATCGAGTTGGCGGTGAACATGCCAGAGCATGAGCCGCACGTCGGGCATGCGGATTCCTCGATGGTGCGTAGGTCGGAGTCTGAAACTGCCTCGGATGCCGAGGCGGTGATGGCGGTGATGAGATCCGTCGGCGCGTGCGCAATGCCGTCGACGACGACTGCTTTGCCTGCCTCCATGGGGCCACCGGAGACGAAGATGGTGGGGATATTGAGGCGAAGCGCGGCATTGAGCATGCCCGGGGTGATTTTGTCGCAATTGGAGATGCATACCAAGGCGTCGGCAGTATGCGCGTTTACCATGTACTCGATGGAATCGGAGATGATCTCGCGCGAAGGCAGGGAGTAGAGCATGCCTCCGTGGCCCATGGCGATGCCGTCATCGACCGCGATGGTGTTGAATTCCTTGGGCACGCCACCAGCGGCGCGGATTGCATCCGCTACGATGTCGCCGACGTTTTTAAGGTGAACGTGTCCGGGCACAAACTGTGTATAGGAGTTTGCGATCGCCACGATGGGTTTGCCGAACTCATGTTCTTGGGTGCCGGTAGCGCGCCAGAGTGCTCTGGCGCCAGAGGCTTGCCTGCCTACGGTTGTAACTTTAGAGCGCAGCGGATACATGGGGAGTGGGTCATCCTTACTTCTTAGTGTGACCAGCGTCTTTCTTGAGCTCCGGGTGCTTTGCTAGATGGCGGGCGTACTCTTCTTTGCTCATCAAGACTTGTTGGCCGTCACGGTGGACCACCACGACTTTCTCGTCGGCCGCCTCGCGCCCGGCAGTCAGGGCGTCGGGAATGCGGCCACGCGAGGCCTTAGAAAGCTCAGGTAGAGAATTGAAGGTGATGCCGGGAAGGGAGTGCTGCTTGCCCGACTTCGTGCGCGCAAAGGCGCGTGCACGCTGGAAGCCGATACCAGAGAACTCTTCCCAAGGGATGGTCTTGGAGCCTTTGAACGCGTAGCTAATGGCGATGCCTTTTTCGCTCACGCGGGTGCGAGACTTGAGAACCCACCAGATTCCGAGGATGGGGATCATGAGAAGCCATCCCAGGTATTTTGGGGCCCAACCGATGCTGAGCAGAGCGATGGCGGAGAGGAAGATAATTCCTAAGATGTGGTCGCGGGCGGGTGTGAATACCTTTGCCTGGGCATGGGTGGCCTGGGCGTCCGCGGTAGATGCGGAGTCAGCTTTCCGTGGGTGAGATGGCGTCATAGCTGCCTATGCTAATTCACATGGACAGCGCTGTGTAAACCGCCTCACCAGAACAATCCCATTTTATGGAACGCACATCCCAAAAATGGGGGTATTTGCCGCATCCTGAATACCTGTATGTGTATAGTAATTGCCATGATCATTATTCGACTTCAGCTAGTAGTACCGGCGCGGCGTTTGCCGCATCGAGTCGCCGAGCAACTTCTTTAGCGACGTCGAAAAGCAAACGCCCTCGTCAACTACCTACCAGGCAGTTGGAACGAGGGCTTTTGTTATTTCTGGTCAGCTTGTAGGCCTCGTCGCCGCACCCTGGGCGCCGAAATCTTACGGACTCCTCGCCACCCATTGGGGAGAAAACGCAAAGTAGATACCGAGACCAAGTAAAAGGAGCGCTTTAGAAGTGGCGACTACAAAAATGCCGACACCGGCAACGGTAGCTTCTGCAATGCAGGGGAAGCCGGAAACGCTAAGCGGCGCTGAGACCATTGTTCGGACCCTAGAGGATCTTGGTGCTGAGATCGTCTTTGGTATCCCAGGCGGCGCAGTTCTGCCACTCTACGATGCGCTGAACCGTTCTGCGAAGCTGCGGCACGTGCTCACGCGTCATGAACAGGGTGCGGGTCATGCCGCTGAGGGATACGCGCAAGCTTCAGGGAAGGTGGGCGTTATGATCGCAACCTCTGGCCCTGGGGCGACCAACTTGGTGACGCCGCTTGCCGACGCCAACCTTGACTCCGTGCCGGTGGTGGCCATTACGGGGCAGGTGGGCACTGGGCTCCTTGGCACCGACGCCTTTCAGGAAGCAGATATCAGGGGCGTGACGATGCCGATTACCAAGCACAACTTCATCGTCACCGATCCGCAGGAGATCCCCACTGCCATTGCTGCGGCCTTTCATTTGGCGTCCACAGGTCGGCCTGGTCCGGTGCTGGTTGATATCCCTAAGGACGTGCAAAATGCGCGGGTGGCGTACAAGTTTCCGCCGGAAATTGATCTGCCAGGATACAAGCCCAACACCATTCCACACCCGCGGCAGATTGCGCAGGCCGCCCAGCTGATTGCTTCGGCGAAGGCGCCGGTGCTGTACGTCGGCGGTGGCGTAATCAAGGCTAATGCTGCGCAGGAGCTAAGGGAGTTTGCGGAGCTTACTGGTATCCCCGTGGTTACTACCCTCATGGCCTTGGGAGCATTCCCGTCTACACATCCGCAATTTTTCGGTATGCCCGGTATGCACGGAACTGTATCTGCGGTTGCCGCCCTGCAACGAGCGGATCTTCTGATAGCGGTCGGTGCGCGCTTTGATGATCGAGTTACGGGAGAAGTGGCAACCTTTGCTCCGCGTGCGCAGGTGATCCACGCTGATATTGATCCAGCCGAAATAGGCAAGATTCGTGCGGCCGAGGTACCCATCGTTGGCGATGCCAAAGAGGTGCTGATCCAGTTGCGGAAGGCTTTCGTTCGGGACGATCAATTAGCCGTGCCCGAGATTGGGGAGTGGATGACCTATCTGGTGGGGCTGCGAGAGCAATTCCCGCGTGGCTACGAGCCGACCCCGGATGGGTTGATGAATCCGCAATATGTGATTGAGCAACTCAGCGAGCTTGTTGGACCTGAAGCCATTTACTGCTCGGGAGTTGGTCAGCATCAGATGTGGTCGGCTCAGTTTATTGACTTTGAGCATCCGCGCACGTGGCTGAATTCTGGCGGCGCGGGAACGATGGGCTATTCCGTCCCTGCGGCGTTGGGGGCAAAGGCTGCCTGTCCAGATAAAGAAGTGTGGGCAATTGATGGTGATGGATGCTTTCAGATGACCAATCAGGAATTGGTCACTGCCGCCATCGAGGGGCTGCCGTTTAAGGTGGCCGTCATTAACAACGGCAACCTGGGTATGGTGCGCCAATGGCAGACCCTTTTCTATGACCGGAATTACTCGCACACCAAGCTGCGCGAACCTGACGAGTATCTGCCGGACTTTGTCCAACTGGCCAAGGCTCTTGGATGCGAAGCGATTCGAGTGACCACTCCGGAAGAGGTGGCACCTGCCATACGCAGGGCGCAGGAGATAACTGACCGGCCGGTGGTTATCGACTTCATCGTGGGGCACGATGCGCAAGTGTGGCCCATGATTGGCGGTGGCGCTTCCAATGAACAAATTGAATACGCGCGGGGTCTGCGCCCATTGTTTGAGAAAGCTGGGGAAGAAAAGTGAGTCAGGTAGCAACGAATGAAGTTACTCGCCATACCCTGTCGGTATTGGTCCAGGACATTGAGGGGATAGTCTCGCGCGTGACCGGTATGTTCACCAGGCGCGGCTACAGCTTAGTGTCCCTCGTCTCGGCGCGCACCGAAGTGGAGGGGATAAACCGGCTTACCATCGTGGTTGATGCCTGCGACGTCGTTATCGAGCAGGTGACCAAGCAGCTGAATAAGATCGTGCCGGTTCTCAAGGTAGTGGAGCTGGAAGAAGAGGCAAGCATCGCCCGCGCGATCATGCTGGTGAAGGTCAATGCTGACAACACGAACCGCCCGCAGGTTGTGGATGCGGTGAATATTTTTAGGGCCCGCATAGTCGACGTCGCGCAAGAGTCGGTTGTCATCGAGGCAACCGGTACGCCAGGTAAGCTACGAGCATTGCTCGACGTCTTGGAGCCGTTTGGCATCCGGGAACTAGCGCAGTCTGGTCACGTGGCGCTGGGGCGCGGGCCTAAGACGCTAGCCCCTTCCAATTAAGAATCTCATAATACGAACATTCAATCTCACGGTGTGGTACAAGTGGTCTTAGGTTCCACACCCACCATTGACACAGTAAGGAATTAAAGAAATGGCAATTGAGACTTTTTACGAAGCCGACGCTGACCTGTCCATAATCCAGAATCGAAAAGTCGCCGTCATTGGTTATGGCTCTCAAGGCCATGCGCACGCGCAGAACCTGCGCGACTCCGGCGTGGAGGTTGCTATCGGCCTGCGCGGGGAGTCTGCATCCCGAGAGCAGGCAGAAGAAGCTGGCTTCCAGGTCATGAGTAACGCTGAGGCTGCGCAGTGGGCCGACATCGTCATGCTGCTTGCTCCGGATACCTCGCAAGCGCAGATTTTTGCCGAGGATATTGCACCCAACCTGGAGCCTGGCAACGCGATCTTCTTCGGCCACGGACTCAATATTCACTTCGGTCTCATCAAGCCGGATGCGTCCATCACGGTCGGCATGGTTGCGCCGAAAGGGCCGGGTCATCTGGTGCGCCGCCAGTTTATCGACGGCAAGGGCGTGCCTTGCTTGATTGCAACGCAGCAGGACCCGCGTGGGGAAGGCCGCGATCTGACGCTTTCCTACGCTGCCGCTATTGGTGGTGCTCGTGCCGGCGTCATTCCAACGACGTTTAAGGCAGAGACCGAAACCGATCTCTTCGGCGAGCAGGCGGTTCTGTGTGGCTCCCTCGAGCAGTTAATTATGTATGGCTTCGAGACGCTGACTGAGGCGGGCTACGAGCCGGAAATGGCTTACTTTGAAGTCTTGCACGAGATCAAGCTCATCGTGGACCTCATTTACGAAGGTGGCCTGAGCGCCATGAATCACTCTATTTCTGATACGGCCGAGTTTGGCGGTTACCTGGCGGGTCCTCGCATCATCGACGCTTCCGTGAAGGCGCGCATGAAGGATGTGCTGACTGACATTCAGAACGGCACCTTTGTGCGACGCTTGGTCGCGAACGTTGAAGGCGGCAACAAGGAACTGGAAGATATGCGTGCCAAGGTTGCCCAGCACCCGGTGGAGGAGGCCGGCGTGAAGCTGCGTGAGCTCATGAGCTGGGTGCAGACGCCGACGCAGAGCGGGTTCTAGAACACCATCGGTGTGGCTTTGATGTCTGAATGATTGCGAATATGTGAGATATATTTCTGGACGGGCAATGCCGTGTGAGCGAGGGTACTGTCAAAGTTATGGGTTTTACGACGCCAAGCTACGACCTCAACGACCTCTTCGCACGCATTGACCGCGGCGATATTCAGCTTCCGGACTTTCAGCGCTCATATTCCTGGGACGAGGATCGCATCCGTTCCCTCATCGTCACGGTGTTACGTGGATATCCCATAGGCGCGCTCATGGCGCTGGATACGCGCAACGAAACGATGCGCTTCCAGCCCCGGGCGCTTGCGGGCGCTCCCGATACCGGCGTCAACCCGGGACTTTTATTGTTGGATGGTCAACAGCGTCTGACCACGCTCTATCATTGCTTCCGCGGCAACGGCTCGGTTGCCACTACCGACTTCCGTTCGAAGAAGGTAACCCGCACCTTCTACTTGGACTTGCGCAAGGCCATCTCGCATGAAGTTATGCCGGATGAAGCGGTCTTCGCCGTCGATGAGCGCGGTGAGGTTTGCTCCCACTTTGCGCCGGCTATCGATGGCACCATCGTGGACCGTGAATCTGCGCTAGGTGCTTGCTGTATTCCGGTATCGGCGTTGCTGAGCGAAGAGGGCACCAGCATGCTCTTCGAGCTGGCTGCAGTCGGCGACGGCGTCAACCGAGAGGTTGTCGCGGCCTTTAACAACCGCATCCTGCGTCCGCTTTCTGGCTATAACGTTCCGATGATTCGTCTTTCCCGCGAGACAGCGCAGGCGGGCATCGGCTCAATCTTTGCGCAGGCAAACTCCGCCGGCCTACAGATGGACGTATTCGATTTGCTCACCGCAGTCTTTGCTTCTGAGGATCCAAAGTTCCATTTGGCGGATGATTGGGCGCTTGTCGAGGCCGATCTGCGCAAGTGCGCGGCGCTTGACGGAATTGGGCGCACCGAGTTTCTTTCTGCGGTCTCGCTTTATGTTTCTGGGCAGAAGGGAGCGGCCGGCGGGCAGCGTGAGGATATCCTGCAGCTGTCACTGGACGAGTATAAGAATGCCTCGGCAACATTGCGCATCACCTTCCGCGAGGTCGCAGAGTTCTTGGCGGATCGCTGCATCTTGAGCCTGGAGCAGGTGCCTTATAACGAGCAGATCATTCCGTTGGCCGTAATTCTGGCTCGCCTGGCCGGTCGTCGGGGCGTCTTGGCGGATAAGAAGTCCTGGGACCGTTTAAACCGTTGGTTCTGGAGTGGCGTATTTGGTGAGCTTTATGGCTCTTCAGCAGTTATGCTGCGCGCGGCACGCGACGTCGACGAGGTCACCGCCTGGGTTGCTGGCGATACCGAGGAGATGCCGAAGACCGTGAAAGATGCTTCGTTCCGCGAGTCCCGCCTGCTTTCGGTGGGCGAGCACGACGGAGTTTGGCATGGTCTCTATGCACTGCTCATGGCTCGCGGTGCACGCGATTGGCGCACGGGTACCGAATTTAGCCGCAAGACTTTCGAGGAGCTGAAGCCGGGCTTTTATCCGGTCTTCCCGCTGAACTGGTGCAAGCGCCATGGGATCAGTGACGTTCTTGCTAACTCCGTTTTGAACCGCACGCCGATGGGCAAGCGCACCGAGGTAGTTCTAGATGGCTATGCGCCGGAGCGCTACCTGCCGCGTGTACAGTCCAAGTCGATCATGGAAGATGCCGAGTTCGACGCCGTACTTTCCTCGCACGAGCTCAACATTGACCTTTTCCGTTCGACCAAGGCCGAGCAATTCTTCGTGGATCGACGTGAACGCTTCGTCGGCATCGTTGAATATGCGCTCGACAAGGAGGTAATCCGCGACGTTGATGAAGCCAACCTCTCTGGCGGCGAGGAAGGCCCGCGAGCTTTTGGGCGTTAAGAAGGTCCTCGCGGCGTCGTTAACCGCGCTGATGCTTCCCACGCTTTATGCATGCTCTGACATCGGGCGTGGGGAAAAGCTTGTCACGCCTGCGTTGGCGAGAATGGCTGACGAGGACATCGATCTAACCCGCGCGCATGCGGAGAACACGAACCGACTTATCGACCCGAAGTTCGTCGACAAAGTGACGGTGGTCCAGGACGAATGGGGCATCGAATCAGCGCGACTTTTCTTTAATAAGTCGCATACCTTGTTCGTGGCGGAAAATTCCGACGCGGCAAAACTGCGTTCGGCTTCAATTGCCATCGCGCAACGTGCGCCGATGGTGGTCTACGACGATTCCAACCGCAGCGAGATTCTACGCTTGGTTGACGACATCGGAGCTGGGCTCGTGGTTACGGTGGGTGATGTTCCCTTCGCCGATACTTTCCATCCGGGCCATGAGCACGAGCATCAATTTGTCCATGACCCGGGAAACACTAAGGCGCTGGGAGAATACACAGCCTATTCATTTACCTCGAAGGTGATCGCGGATCCTGCACGCATGGTCGAGGAAGTAGCGAGACTGGATGCAAACGACCGCTTCGAGTTGAAGGCGGCATGGCAGCCGCTGCCGCAGGAGATTACCCACGAGAAGATGCCGGCTATTCCTGGCCAGACCCGCAGGGACGGGCAGATGGCGCCGAACATCGTTGCCACGGCGCAGACTCCGCTGGTCAATGTTGCCAACGCCAACGCATATGGCGGCACCATTCTGATGATGCCGGACCCGGATCCCACGGCAACCAAGGTGGGCGCGGCCATGGTTATCGGTCTCGAAAACGGGCCAGTAGTGGCCCTCGGCCCCGAATTCGGTCAACCGAAAGAATTTAGCGAAAAAATCGCTCAAGGCTGGCAGGGATAAACTACACTTCCTTGCAACGTATGCACGGTGCATGCGTTTGCCCAACACAGCCTAGCTAAGGAAGTCATGTCGAAGCCGGTCGTATTAATCGCCGATAAGCTTGCCCAGTCCACCGTCGTCGCATTGGGAGATGGGGTGGAAGTCCGCTGGGTCGATGGGCCAAACCGCGCCGATCTGCTCGCTGCAGTGCCGGATGCGGATGCCTTGCTCGTGCGTTCTGCCACGCAAGTCGACGCCGAGGTGCTCGCCGCAGCTCGGCGCCTCAAGATTGTCGGGCGTGCGGGCGTGGGGCTCGACAACGTTGATATCCCTGCTGCCACCGAGCGTGGCGTCATGGTGGTTAACGCGCCAACCAGCAATATTCACAGCGCCTGCGAGCAGGCGATTGCCCTGCTGCTTGCTACCGCCCGGCAAATTCCTGCAGCCGATAAGTCCTTGCGTGACGGCGAGTGGAAGCGCTCCTCGTTCAAGGGCGTGGAAATCTACGGCAAGACCGTCGGAATCGTCGGCTTTGGCCACATCGGTCAGCTCTTTGCCCAGCGCTTGAAGGCTTTTGAAACCACCATCATCGCCCATGATCCTTATGCCAATCCAGCGCGTGCTGCCGCTTTGGGAGTCGAGCTCGTGGAGCTTGAGGAGCTAATGCGCCGCGCTGACTTCGTAACCATTCACCTGCCTAAGACGAAGGAAACCGCGGGGATGTTCGACGCGGAGCTGCTTGCTAAGGCGAAGGAGGGCCAAATCCTTATCAACGCCGCACGCGGTGGTCTTGTGGATGAGGCTGCACTGGCGGAATCCATTAAGGCGGGCAGGCATAGGGGAGCAGGGTTCGATGTATTCGAATCCGAGCCGAGCACTGATTCGCCATTATTTCAGCTGCCGCAGGTGACCGCTTCGCCGCACCTAGGCGCCTCGACGGTGGAAGCGCAAGACCGGGCGGGTACGGATGTGGCGGCCTCTGTTCTAAAGGCGCTCTCCGGCGAATTCGTTGCCGATGCAGTTAACGTGTCTGCGGGACACGTGGGCGAAGAAGTGGCTGGATGGCTGGATCTCGCACGAAAGCTGGGGCTTGCCGCAGGAAAGTTGCTGGGCCAGGCACCGGTTGCCATCGAGGTAGAGGCGCGCGGCGAACTCGCTAACGAGGACGTCTCGGCGCTGGGCCTTTCGGCTGTGCGCGGCTTGTTCAGTGGCGTCGTCGACGAGCCTGTGACCTTTGTTAACGCCATGCAGATTGCACATGCGCGCGGAGTCGAGGTGGACGTGCGGACCCAGGCTGAATCGAAGGGGCAGCGTTCCTCACTCGTGGTGATGGTGATTGGCGCGGATGGCTCGACCTCCCAGCTGACCGGCGCCATCACGGGCATCGACGGCGTGGAGAAGATCATCCGCATCAATGCTCGTGGCGTCGACATGCGGGCGACGGGCCGCAACCTCTTCTTTAGCTACGATGATGCCCCCGGTGCGCTCGGCACGGTGGGCACCAAGCTGGGTGCCGCTGGGATCAACATCGTGGCGGCTGCACTGACGCAGGGCAAGACGCCAAGCGACGCCGTTCTCATTCTCCGCGTCGAGCAAGAGGTGCCAGACGAGATGGTTGAAGACATTAAGGCGGCTCTCGGTGCGGAGTGCGTGCAGCTGGATCTCGACGCTTAAAGAGGGAGGTGGAAATTCGAGAAATAGCGTTGAAGGGTCTGCTAACCTGATTCTCATATCCATTATGTGAGAAAGGAATTCCGCATCATGAAACTGGCGGTTATTGGTGGAGACGGCATCGGGCCAGAGGTCACTGCGGAAGCGCTCAAGGTGTTGCGTGCCGTGCGTGACGATATCGAGGTGACCGAATTTGACCTCGGTAGCCGCCGTTACCTGCGCAATGGCGAGCTTCTCACTGCTGCCGACCTTGAGTCGCTGCGTGAGCATGATGCGATTTTGCTCGGTGCCATCGGCGCGCCCGATAAGGTTGCGCCCGGCATCTTGGAGCGGGGCCTGCTGTTAAAGCTGCGCTTCGAGCTTGACCATCACGTCAATCTGCGCCCTGCCAAGCTCCATCCCACGGCAACCTCGCCTTTGGCAAACCCGGGAGAGATTGACTTCGTGGTGGTCCGCGAGGGTACCGAAGGTCTCTATTGCGGCAACGGTGGAACTTTGCGGGAAGGCACCAAATATGAGGTGGCTTCGGAGGTTTCCCAAAACACCCGCTTTGGTGTCGAGCGCGTTGTGCGTGACGCATTCGAGCGGGCGGCGAGACGCCGGAAGTATTTGACCCTGGTGCACAAGACCAACGTCTTGGTTAATGCGGGTGGGCTGTGGCAGCGCACCGTCGACGAGTTATCCGCGGAGTATCCCGAAGTAACCGTGGATTATCAGCACATCGATGCTGCGACCATTTTTATGGTGACGGATCCTTCGCGATATGACGTCATTGTTACCGATAACCTCTTCGGCGATATCCTCACGGATTTGGCCGGTGCCATCACGGGCGGTATCGGGCTCGCAGCCTCTGGAAACATCGACGTCTCAGGCGTGAATCCTTCCATGTTTGAACCGGTGCATGGCTCGGCTCCGAACATTGCGGGTAAGGGGGTCGCCGACCCGACTGCGGCCATTTTGTCGGCGGCGATGCTCCTGCGGCATCTCGGAGACGATGTAAACGCGGTGCGGATTGAAGCCGCTGTGGAAGGCGACGTCGCCAAGCGGGGCAATGAAACGATTCATACCGCAGAAGTTGGCGACAGGATTGTGGCCGCGCTAGCCTAAGCTCGGGTGTGAAAAGAATTCACACGCACCCTTAGCTAACGAGTGAAGAACGCAAATTGGTAGCATGGCCGTTATGCGTTTAGGACGAATAGCTCACCCAGAAGGAATCTGCTTTGCCATCATCGACGGGCCGAAGGATGCCCCACTGGAGGAACTGACGGCAAAGGAGATTGCCGGTACTCCATTTACCACCCCAGAACCGACTGGCCGCGAGTGGAAGCTGAGCGAAGTTCGCCTGCTAGCTCCGACCCTGCCAACCAAGGTTGTAGCGCTTGGCCGAAATTATGCCGACCATGTTGCGGAGGTCTTCAACGAGTCCGCCGAGCACCTCCCGCCGACAATTTTTATCAAGCCTTCCACCGCAGTCGTCGGCCCGAACGTGCCAATCAAGATCCCAGACTTTGCCACGAAGGTGGAGTTCGAGGGTGAGCTGGCCGTTGTGATTTCCAAGGTTTCGAAGAATATCAAGGCTGAGAACTGGAAGGATCACGTTTTGGGTTACGTCATCTGCAATGACGTCTCTTCCCGTGATCTGCAGTTCAAGGATGGTCAATGGGCGCGTGCGAAGGGCATCGATACCTTCTGCCCGCTGGGTCCATGGATTGAAACTGACTTGGACTCATTGAATCTGGATGATCAGAAGATCAATGCTTACCTGACTCACGATGGTAAACGCGAGCAGAAGCAGGACTCCAACACTGACCAGATGATTGTGAAGATGGGCGGAATCCTCGAGGAAATCTCCGCCTCCTATACTCTGCTGCCTGGTGATGTCATCACAACCGGATCTCCGGCAGGTACCGCGCCGATGTTCCCTGGCGATACGATTGAAATCGAGATTCCGGGACTTGGCACGCTTAAGAACCCGATTGAAAAGGCTTAAAGCTTAAAGCCTTCGTTGCCTACCCGGGAAGAATTCGAGGAGCGTTACTCACAACGCGGACGTGGTTTTAAAGGCCCAACGCCCGCAGAATGGTGCGTAGCTTTGCGGTGGTCTCAGCCAGTTCTTCCTGCGAATTAGAAGACTCGACAATTCCGCCGCCGGCCCAGGCGCGGGCGCTAAGGCCGTTGCCGGCTACTTCGGCGCAACGGATGGCGACCATGTACTCGCCGTCGCCGTTGTTGTCGCACCAACCCACGGTGCCCGCGTAGAAGCCTCGATCGGTTTCTGCGGTTTCGATGAGTGCTTGGGCGGCCTCGGTGGGCGTGCCACAGATTGCCGGGGTGGGGTGAACCAGCATGGCAAGCTCCAGTGCGGTTAGCTCGGGTTCCTTCAAGGTGCCGGCGATAGGCGTGCCCAAGTGCCACATCTCATTGGTGTTGATCAGTTCCGGGGTGCTCGGTGCGTCGAGAGTGGTGCACAGCGGGCTGAGGATGCGGCGTAGGTGATCGACCACAAAGGAGTGTTCGTGGAGATCCTTCGCGGAACGCAGTAGGTCTTGCCCAGCCAAATGGTCGCGGGCTTTATCAGCTTGGCGTGGCGCGGAGCCTGCTAGCGGGAAAGCGGTGACAGTCGAGCCTTGTTTCTTGACCAGTACCTCGGGGGATGCGCCGACCAGCGTGGCGCCCTCGCGGCCAGCCGGGGTGAGATCGGCGATGAAGCCGTCACGGTTCGCGGAAAGATCGATAAGCCTTGCGGCCACGAGACGTGGATCGACTGCTTCGGTGAATTCGAGGTCGACGGCGCGCGCTAAGACCACCTTGTCAAGCTTGGAGGTTTGAATCGTGGCGATTGCGGCGTCGACGCGGCGCAGGTGCTCCTCGGGTTCTGGGTCGAATCCGGTAACCCGTGCGTTGAGCGTGCCCTGGCGATAGTAGGCCGGCGGTTCGAGCGGGCCGTCCTCGCGAATGATGGAAGCAGGCTCGGTGAGTGCGGCTGGATCGTCCGTGTTGAAAGGCAGCGCGCCAACAATCATCTCCGCGGACTTATCGCGTAGTGCGGCGATTGCTTTCTCGACGTCGGTAAAGGTGCGTTGAGAACCCTGTGTGCGTACCGATCCCGTGGCTCGGGAGAGCAAAAAGTCAGGTGCGGTGGCTGGTCTGTTCTCGTGCATGAGAATCAAGCTTACTTCCTTGGAGAAAATTGACAGAATTCCGTGTGTTGAATGAGGCCTGTGTGAAAAGTGTGATTACTGTGTCAACAGTGATCTTTTCCCTACCCAAGGAGTCCCAGGTGCTTAGCCCGCAAAGCTGGATGAATAAGCTCAAACGTTCAGCGGTATCCCTCGCCGCCGCGGCCATCGTCGTCAGCGCGCCTGGTTTCGCCGCCGCTCAGGAAGCGCCTGCTCCGGCACCAGCTCCCGCACCCGTTCCGGCCCCTGCGCCAGCCCCGGTACCTGCACCTACACCTGCACCTGCTCCTACGGCTGATGGCTCTCATCTGATTCCTGAAGGTGTTAAGGAATCGACCCCGGCCGTATCGCCTGAGCTGGCAACTCAGCCGCAGCTGCCGCCAGAAAATGTTAATCCTGCCGCGCCAGCTGAGCCGGTAGTCCCAGCGGACCCGACCGTGAACCCAGTTCAGCCGATTTCAAATGGCCAGATGCGTTCTATCAACATGGAGCACGAGGGCAAAACTCGCCGCTACCTGCTGCGGATCCCGAACAACTACAACCCGGACGTGGCAGCACCGGTACTCTACGGCTTCGGCGGTTGGGAGGATTCCCCAGAGAACTTCTCCAGCTACAACCGCATGGGAAATACTGGCGCCGCTAAGGAAGCGATCATCGTTTACCCTGAGGGCTTCGAGCGCGCTTGGGAGGCTGCGCCGTATGCAAAGACTCACGACGGCGAGGATATTCGCTTCATTCAGCGCATCTTGGACGACGTCGACAAGGATTACCGCGTCGACCGCTCCCGCGTTTATGCGATGGGAATGTCTAATGGCGGCGGCTTTACTTCTGTTCTGGGCTGCCACGCGCAGGAGACCTTCGCTGCTGTGGCAACCGTCTCCGGCGCTTTCTACAATCCGGTCGAGCAGAACTGCGTTGACGCCCCGATGCACACCCTCATCATGCACGGAGTGAATGACCGCATGATGCAGTACGAGGGCGGCATCCGCCATGAGGCCGGCTACTTACCGGTTCGTGAGGTTCTCGGCGGCTACCTCAAGCGCAACCGTTGCGATATGACTTTCCAAGCTGAGCAGAACGGCCCAATGGCTGAGCGCCTGCGCTTTAACAACTGCCTGAAAAACGTTGAGCTCCTCAAGGTCAAGGGCGACCACACCTGGTGGTACGAGCCGGACACCTCGAACGAGGTGTGGAACTTCCTTTCGGATAAGCGCAAGTAACTAAAGGATCTGCTGGGTTTGGCCTAGTTCCTGTGACTGATTGCGCTTTGGCTTGCGGAAGAACTGGGCCCAAATAAACAAACCGGTGCCCAAAAGCAATGCGAATGCACCGATACCGGAGAGAACGCCGGCCCAGAAGTTGAGCATCGGGACGCCATAGCTTAATTCTTGCGCATCCGTTTCTACATAGCCTTGTCCGTCTTCGGTGGCAAGGCTATTTCCACGTCCGGGGCGGTGTGCGCTTGCCGACGCCTTCTTCTTTTTCTCTGTTTCCTTTTGTTCGGACTTCGACGGTGCTGACTTGGTTCCTGTGTTAGTGGATCCTGCCGTATTAGCCGAGCGGACTGCTGGCTTGCTGCCCATAACCGTGCCGCCTGGCGTCGATTGTGGCTGCGGGTTAGCAGCCTTCTTTTCGGTTTGGGCCTTGGTGGTGTCCTTGGCCTTGGACTTGTCCTTGTTCTTGTCCTTGTTCTTGTCCTTGGCCTTGTCTTTGTCTTTTTGCTCGGTCTTGTTCTTGCTTTCGTTCTTGCTCTTGTCAGACTTGGCTTTAGGCGCCTCCGTGGCAACCATCTTGTCGGCCTCGTCGAGGGTCTTATCGAGGGCCTTGTCGAGGGTGCCGATGGCCTTTGCGGTATCGTTGATGTCAGTGGTCAACTGTCCAGCCTTGCTCTTTGGGCCAGAGTTGCTTGCGGAGCTGTCGCCCCAATCGAGCTCACAGAGCTCTGAATCATCGGTTGTACTGCCCACGAGGAACGGGGCGTCGAGTGAGTGCTCGGAGCCGTCCGGGAGGGTGAAGGTAAAAGTGACGGCGTAGGCGCCCGGCTGGGTGAAGCCGAAATTGACGTGGGTATGGGAGCGTGGGTAATCCCATGTCATGCTCGGGTCTTCGCTATCGAGTTTGAGCTCTGAGTCGCTCAAGTCGCCGGTTTGCCAAGCGAGGACGCGGCCGCCCTCAGGTGCGTCGTGAAGCTCCATGGATAGCTGAGCGGTTTCATCCTCAGTCATGTTCGAAAGGTGCAGCAGCGAGAAACCGAACCACGGGCGGTCATGGTCTTGGTCTTGGGGAAGCAGCCATGCATCGCCAGAAATGCCGGGGAAGCCTAGCTCGTCGAGAGAGCCCGTCATGTTGTCATCGACTACCACGACGAAATCGCGGGAATCGCGCTCGACGTGCTCACCGGTGCTGTCGTCGTCTACGGTAAAGCGCAGCGGGCCGTCGTCGTCGCGCACTGCGGCATCCTGGTGGCCTTTTTCGATGTGGTAGCTATTCATCACGGCGCAGGTATCCTCCGCGAAAGCCTGTGGTGCGGAAAGGCCGAGGAAGGTGGCAGCGCCGAGGGCGACGACGGTGCGTGGTACGCGGGAGTGCGAGAAAATCATGTGGGGTAGTCCTCTCTATGAGTTGGTCTTGGATTCGGACGTCTTCTTCTGAAGAAGCGGGGAGATTGCCCATGCCACTAGGAAGAGGGCGGTAAGCACGAGCACGATGGTGGCGCCCGCTGGTAGGTCGATGGCCCACGCCAAGTAGATGCCGGTGAAGCTCGCGAAGATGCCTATGGCACTGGAGGTGAGCATCATCGTGCCCAGTGAGTTGGTTAGCAGGCGGGCAGTAGCCGCGGGAGTGATAAGCAGTGCCAGCACCAGGATGTTGCCGATGGTTCCCACCGAGATGACCACCGCGCCGGTTACGCAGAGGTAGAGCACGATGTCGAGGGCGAAAACGGGAAGGCCCATTGCGCGTGCCGTTTCCTTGTCTAGGCAGTTGGCCGTAAGTTGTGGACCAAGCAATGCGATGAGGCCCACGATGATCACGGTGACTGCAGCGGCGGTGTAGAGGTCCGCTTTCGATACGCCGGTCAAGGTGCCGAAGAGAAAGCTCGTCAGCGATGCGGTGTAGCCCTCAGTCCGAGAGATGATCACCATGCCGAGGGCAAAGGAAGCCGCAAAGAAGATTCCGATGACGGAGTCGGCGCGCACGCTGCGGCGCTGCGAAAAGCAAGCGATGAGCAATGCTACGACCGTGCCGGCAACCGCCCCACCCAGCAGGATGGATCCCTGCAGGGCAAAAGCAACCGCCAGGCCCGGGAACACCGCGTGGGAGACAGCATCGCCGATGAAAGCCATACCGCGCAGCACCACGTAGCAGCCCACCACGGCACAGACCACCGCAGACAGCATCGAGATACCCACCGCGCGAGCGAGGAAGTCTAGCTGCGGGTTAGCCAGATCGCTAAAGAAATCAAACAGGGAGACCTCGATCATGCGGCCACCCCAATCGCGGAAAGGAGCGGGGAATCGGTGCTGACGCCGAAGGCGGCGGTCCAGGCGGCGGCGTCGCCAAGCACTTGCTCAGCAGGGCCATCCGCAGTGATTTCCTTATTGAATAGCACCAAGCGCTGGCACGTGTGCGCAGCCTCCGCCAGATTGTGGGTGGACATGATGATGCTCGTGCCACCTGCACAGAGCTCGTCGAAAAGATAGAGCAACGCCTCCGTATTGGGGGCATCGAGACCCGTGAAAGGCTCATCAAGCAGGAGCACCTGCGGATTTGTGGCTAAAGCGCGCGCGATGAGCACGCGCTGGCGTTGGCCACCGGAAAGCTCAGCGATGGGCCGCTTTGCCAAGTGCGTGAGGTTCGTCAGCTCCAGCGCGCGCTTGGTTGCCGCGTGGTCTTTGGCGCGGGGCCTGCGGAACCACCCAATCAAACCCGTGCGCCCGTTCAACGCCGCCTGATAGACGTTGATGGGAAAGTCCCACTCTACGTCGTGACGCTGTGGCACATAACCCACCGACGCCGCGCACTGAATGTGCCCGCTGGCAGGAACCAAGCCCAGGATTGAGCGCATCAACGTCGTCTTGCCGGCGCCGTTGGGGCCTAAAAGACCGATGAATTCGCCAGGGTATACGCGCAGCGATGCATCGTTGATAACGCGGCGCCCGCTCAAGGTCACGCGCACGTGGTCTAGATCTATCAGTGCTTCCTTAGTCTTGGTCGGCATGCTTGCCTTTCTTGCGCGCTGCAAGGATAAGAAGGAAAGCCGAGACAATAAGCACGACTGCGCCGGCTCCGAGCAATACCCAAATCCATCCAGCGATGGAGGAAGAGGAGCCTTCTTGAGCAGCCTCTTGATCCCACTCGGTGGCGTTGGCCTCAGTCACGTCGGTCTCTGCTCCAACCGCGAAGGTCAAAATGCCGTCGGTGCTGAAGTCTTCTCCATTTTTGGTCTTTCCCTTAAGGCGGATACCCACCTGGTGGATGCCCGGCTCAGTGAAAACCCAGTTGGCGTGGGTATGGGTGTTGAGGTCTACCCAGAAATCCTCGCGCTGGTTCTTAGCGGTGGACCAGAGCACCTGGGGTGCTTCGAAGCCGCCATTTTGGAGGAAGAGCGAAAACTCACCCGGGCCGGTGTGACCGAGGAACTCCATGTTCACGCCGCGGTCGGCGGCATCGATAAGCGAGGGTGCCTGGGTATTCCAGCCCACCCAGGGAACGCCTGCTTGCTCCGTCTGCGGGATGACCCAGACGTTCTCGCCGGCATTGCCGCCGACGAAGCCGAATTGCTCATCGTCTGGGAGCGCGAGTTGGGCTTCGTCGCCTACTTTGAACACGACGTCGTCAAGCTCGCGCCATACGGGTGTGGCTGCGGAATCGTCGCGCGCGAGGAAGTGCGCGCCTTCGCCTGTAAACTGCGCGCCGACGTCCACGTGGCCATGGTCGATGATTGCTTCGGTGCCTGCCGGGGCGAATTCTTCGTCGTCTTTGACCACCTGGGCGAGGTCACCGGCCCATGCACTAGGCGCCGGGATGGCGGCGGTTACCAAGATCGCAGCGAGAACGGCCAAGCACGCATAGACCACCGTCGCACTCGCGAGGATGCGACCTAGCGGCCCAGTGGCTTTCGTGAAAGTTGAATTCATTTGTGGATTCCTTGTTTCTCAGAGATTTTCTTTAGGTGTGACTGGTTAGGGCGAAGGGCTAAGGCAGCGGTGGAGCGTCTGCGCATTGGTACGCATCATGTCGATGTACGTCGGAACCTTTTCATCCAACGTGTCGCCGTAGATGGTGCAGACGCGGATTCCTTGTTGCGAGGCTGCCTCGGTGAGCGTTGCCGTGCTTGCTTGTTGTGTTGGCTCTACAAATACGGCCGGTAGGTGCAGGTTCTCCAACGTCCTGCGCAGCGCAATGACATCGCGCGGGGAGGGCTCGATGGCAGGATTCGGCGTGATAAAGCCTGCGACCTGCATGCCGTAGCCCTGGTCCAGGTAGGCATAGCCGTGATGCGGCGTGACCAGATGGCGCTGGGCCTGCGGGATGGAGGCTATTTGCTCGGCAACGAAAGCGTCGGTCTCCTTCAGCTGCTCGATATACGACGCCGCGCGCTCGCGGTAGGCCGCACCATGGGTAGGGTCTGCCAGCGCGAGGTTATCGGCCACCACCTCGGTTTCTGCGATGACATTGTCGACGTTGTGCCACAGGTGTGGGTCAACCTCGCCATGGATGTGCTTGCCCAGCACGGCTTGTGGCAGGAGATAGGTCTCGCTGCCCGGACGGCCCAAGAAGCGATACGCCGGATTCGGCGGAATCGGCTGCAATGTTGAAGAAGGCAAAGCTACCGCAGTGGTGTTGGGATCGAAGTGGGCGCCGTTATCCTGCAGATCAATGGACCCCGCTGCGATATTCGCTGTGATGTCCACGTGCCCCTCATCGTGTGCGCGCATTCCTTCTGGGGGATTAACGCCCACGGCGACGGTGATATTTTGCACCGCGGTATCGCCGTCTTCAGAGTGGGCCTTAAACCCAATGCGATAGATACCGGGTTTGGAAAAGCCCCACGAGACATGCGTGTGCGCGTTAGCGGGCAAGCGGGCGGTGTCCTCATGATCGTTGATACCGTCCGCGCTGTTGAACAGCACCTCCGGCGTACCGAAGGTGGAGACCACGTAAGCTGCCACGTCACCGGGACCCTCGGCAGAGACCATGCTGAGCTCCACCGCGTGCGAGTTGGCCGGGGCATCCTGGATGCGCAGTCCCAGCCACACGGTATCGAGGGCAGTGTTTTCCACGAGCGGAACGAGCTTTGCGCCGCGGGTGGAAGCTTGGTCTGCGACCTCGATAACCGGGACATGCGTGGTCTCCCGCAAAGTATCCATGAGCCCTTGCGGCTCAAGCAGATAGCCGTTTGCGAACGCGACGTCCGCGTTCGCCGCGTTACGGATGGTGCGCAGCGAAGGCTCAAAGGTATGTGGGTCTTTACCTGCGGGGATAAGGGTGGTGACGTTGGCGTCTTCGCCTGCAACGTGGCTAATGACGTCCGCGAGAATCGGCGTTGTCGCCACGACATTCAGGCCCTCCGGCGCCTGCCCAACACCTGGGGTCGCGCAGCCGGCTATGAGAGCCACGGCGCTTAGCGACGACGCGACAGCCCAACGATTGTTTCGGTGCAGCATTAGTCCTGGACCTTCGCCAGCACCCAGCGCATAACACCAAGGCCCAGCATCAACATGCCAACGCCGAGCAACCCCAAGCCCCACGGCAGGTAGTTGGGGGCTTCAACGAAGTCGTTGCCCGCCGATTGCAAAGCCACATCCGAGCCATCTTCTTGCGCACCCGAGTGCGACTTGTGGCCCCGACGCACATGCTTGCGCGACTTTTCGCGGCCGGGCTTGCCCGAAGACTTTGCGCCCGAAGAGTGATTACCTGAAGCCGCACGATTGCCGCTTGCATTGGCACCGCCTAGTGCTCCACCAGCAGAAGACAAGGAACCTGCCGAGGCAGAATGCCCGTCGGACTCGGCATCCGAATCGGTGGAATCGGATTCGCCCTCGACGTCGTCGAAGTCCTCGTCTTCAACGTATTCTCCATCTTCTTCGCCTGCGGCTTCACCATCACCTACGGACCAGGTGTAGGTGACCTTGTTACTGGTATCGCCATTAGAAGAAGCCTGCACGGTCATGGTGTAGGTACCTGGCTCGCTAAACGCCCAGTTGACGTGGCGATGAGCAGGGTAGGGCTGATTGATGACCTCGCCGCTGCGCAGCTCCAAGTCACCGGAGTCAGTAACAGATTCAATGTCACCGAAGCCCGTTGTCTCAAAGATGTAGACCGCACCAGGCCCACTAACATCCACGAAGTTGAGGTCAACGTCCTTGTAGCCTGCTTGCTGTGCCTTCTGGGTATCCCAGCCCGGCCAGATGATGTCCGACTTCTGGGTCTGCGGCAGAAAGTACGTGGGCGTGCCGATGGCGTCCACGCTCTCGGTGGCATCAGACCACGCGTTTTCGTTGACCCGCAACACTACGTCATCGCCGGGACGCTCGACCTCTGAGCCGGTGATGTCTTCCTTCATCGACAGTGAGAGCTGGCCATCCGGCGCAGTGACGTAGAAGACGTCGACGTGACCGGAATCAAATTCCGTCTCTTGGGCCTGTGCCGCAGCAAGCGGCATCGAAAAGACTACGAGCATCACCGTAAACAACCAGCCCAGGGTGCGACGGTAAAGCGCAGGCCGAGGTACGACCCGGGACGGCATAGGAGAGAGTGTGTCCATAACTATTTAAGTCCTCTGCAATTAACAAATGCGGTTTAGGAACGATCAGGGCCTATTTAGCGACCAGTGATTCCCTTTACCCAGTAATCAATCTCCGCGCGGTGATCATGGATGAAGTTCAGCGCTGCCTGGAAGATGGTCGCCAGCACGAGCGGGAGCACCAGACTCCACGGGTTGAAGGAAGAACCTTCAGCAGAAGAACCTTCCTTCTCTGGCTTGGGTTGCGGCTTCGGCTGCGGCTTGGGCTCTGGTTTCGGTGCTGGCTTGTCTTTACCGCAGTTGTTGGTGGCCTCGTCGCCGATGGTGAATAGCAGCTCTTGTGGCTCAGATTCGACCTTCTTGCCGTCGGTGGTGGTGGCGGTGTAGGTCACGTCGAACTTGTAGACGCCTGGCTTGCTGAAGGCCCAGTTGGTGTGGGCGTGTGATGCGAAGACGGTATCGATGGTGAAGTCGTCCTTGCTCGAATCCATGAGAACCTGGTCCTTGCCGCCGAGACCGCCGGTGGTCCACATGCCAAAGGTGGCGCCTTCCGGCACCTCCTTTGGCTGCAGGTTCAGGTGCACCTTACCGTCCTTGAACTGCGAATAATCAAGCTTCTCAGTGTTGTAGCCCGGCCAGATGATGTCGCGGTTCTGCGTTTGCGGCAAGACATAAGTCTTTTCGCCGACTGGGTTCATGAAGTCGTACTCGGCACCTCCGAACTTTTCGGGGCGCTTCATCAGGGCGTTGTCGCGCACGGAAATCACGACGTCGTCAAGCCGGCGCATCACCATCTTGTTTGCACCGATGTTGGTTTCGTCCTTGAGACGCAGATCGAAGTGATCGTCCTTTCGAGTGGCCATGATGTCGATGTGGCCGCGGTTCAGGACGAGTTTTTCGTTGCACGTGGTTGAAGGATCGGCAGCGCCTTCTTCCTTCTCGCCTTCCTCACGCTTGTCGGCGTCCTGGTGCTGTGGGGAAGTACCCAGAGCACCGTCCTTTTCGAAGGTCTTACCGAAGGCATAGGAATCAGCGACGACGACCGAGCCGGACTCCGCTTTGACCGTCGGATGCGGGTTCAGCGTCAACTTGAGCTTGTAGTCGTTATAAAAGGTCGCCTCGTCCACAAGGAACTCGCCGTGGCCGTTGGTAACAGCGCCCGTGAAATCAAGAGTGGCGATATCGCTGTCGTTTTTGTAGAAGCCGCCGCTGATAAAGCCATTGAAGTTCTTGTCCTCAGTATCGACGACGACCTTGGATGCAGACTTGCCGGCCGGCTCAATCTTGGCCTGAAACTTCTTGCTCGTTGGAGTCATCTCCTCCTGCGGCGCAAGCTTGCGCACGTTGTGGGATTCTTCCCACGCATCGGCAGACTTGGTCGAATTCGTCGAATTTGTTGCGCCTGGAGCGTATTCAACCTGTTGCGAGATCCATCGTGGTTCCGAGCCTTCCGGAGTAAAGACGGCCTGGATGTTCGATTTTTCCGGGCCCAGGAATTCGTCCCACTCGGCCTGGCCATCGGTTACAGGCAGATCGGTGAGGAAATAGCCGTCGATAAGCAGCGTCAGCGTGCCTGAAGCCTTGTTTTCTGCATTGAAGCTGATGGTGGACAGGTTCTTGTCGCCGTCCTTTTCAGGATTGGACTTCGGCGAAATGTCGAGCTTGTAGCCTGCCGCAGAGGCATCGCCGTCAGTCGCGGCGTCGTAGCGCTCCCGCAAGGAAGGAGTCGTGTTATCGGCAGGCTTCATGCCTCCTACCTGTAGGGAAGTGGTGGTCGGCTCCGAGGCGACGAGCGTGCCGTCCTTCTTACGCGCGGTGGTGCGGTAGGTGACCTCGTAGCGGCCAGGCTTGGTGAAAAGCGTGTAGTTATGGGTGTGGGAGCCTGCGTGCAGCATCGAAGAATACGCGGAGTTCGACGTGGTGCCGATGAAGCGGTCGAGGCCGCCCTCGGAGTCGCGATACCTGAAAAGCTCGAAATCGCCAGGACCGTCTACCGAGAGGATGTCGAGCGAGGCGAAGTTATCGCGGAAGTCATCTTCAGGCAGCCCGGAATCCGCGCCGAAGCCAATCCAGATTGGATCGTTGCTGCCTAAGACGTTGGCTGGTGCCGTGTAGTAGGTCTTGCCTGCTTGACCAATGAAATCGAAAGCGCCGTTGTCCGGCAGAGTGAATTGGTATTGGTTTCCTCCGTCGACATTCCAGCCCTTGCCGATCCACGCGACGGTGTCTGCTAGGTCTGTGGTGGTGGAATTATGCTCAGACTTGAGCACGAAGTTATCGTCGTCCCAAAATGTTTTGGGGGAATCGACGTGTCCCTGTGTGGCGATTGCCTTTCCGTCGTCAGGTCCGGCGAAGGCCGGTGCCGGGGCGATAAGCGAGAGAGTAGTAAGGATGGCTAGGTAGCGGGTGCGAGAACGTGCCACAGCGTGGAGACCTTTCTTCAGTTCTGATCCAAGGCCTTCACTATAGAAAATAGTTTCCATTTTGTTTAAGTAGCCTGATGTAGATTGTGAAACCGCTGGCAGAAACTATTGAATTCTATTTTCAGTTACCCCATTTTGGGTGAAGCCGTGGAAGTGGCGGGAGTTGGGTGGTGGCACTGGCTTAAAGGGCCTGCACTACCATGGTGGGCATGACTGAAACTACTTCTGACGTACGCGTACGTTTCTGCCCATCGCCCACCGGCACCCCGCACGTGGGCATGGTTCGTACTGCGCTTTTTAACTGGGCATACGCGCGCCATACTGGTGGCAAGCTGGTTTTCCGCATTGAAGACACCGACGCTGCACGTGACTCCGAAGAGTCCTACCAGGCCATCATTGACTCCCTGAAGTGGCTGGGCATGGACTGGGACGAGGGTGTTGTGACAGGTGGTCCGCACGAGCCTTACCGCCAGTCCCAGCGCATGGACATCTATGCCGATGTTCTGGAGAAGCTGAAGGAGGGTGGCTACGTCTACCCGGCTTATTCCACTGCCGAGGAAGTGGAAGAGCGCCACAAGGCGGCCGGCCGTGACCCGAAGCTGGGCTACGACAATTACGACCGCGATCTCACCGACGAGCAGATTGCGGCATTTGAGGCGGAAGGCCGCAAACCAGTGTGGCGCCTGCGCATGCCGGAGCAGGATTGGACCTGGAAGGACCTCGTTCGTGGTGAGTTGACCTTCAAGTCTGAGACCCAGCCGGACTACGTCGTTGCACGTTCCAACGGCGCGCCGCTTTACACTCTGGTTAACCCGGTCGATGACGCGCTGATGGGCATCACGCACGTTCTGCGCGGTGAGGACCTTCTTTCCTCCACTCCGCGTCAGCTGGCGCTGTACGAGGCGCTGAAGGAACTCGGCATCGCTAAGCAGACCCCGGAATTTGGCCACCTGCCGTTCGTTATGGGCGAGGGAAACAAGAAGCTTTCCAAGCGCGACCCGCAGTCCAACCTCTTTAATCACCGCGACGCCGGCATCATTCCGGAGGGCATGCTCAACTACCTGTCCCTGCTGGGCTGGTCCCTGTCTGCGGATCAGGACATTTTCTCCGTGGACGAACTCGTTGCGAACTTCGATGTGGAAGACGTTCTGGGTAACCCGGCTCGCTTTGACCAGAAGAAGCTGGAGGCCATCAACGCCGATCACATTCGCCTGCTAGAGCCCGAGGTCTTCGCGCAGCGTCTGCGTGATTACCTGACCGAGTACACCGATTTCCCGGCAGATTATGACGAGCAGAAGTTTGCCTTCGTGGCAGACCTGGTGCAGACCCGCATCAAGATGCTTGGCGACGCCTATGGCCTCATGAGCTTCCTGGTTACTCCGGATGCCGAGCTGGAACTCGACGAGAAGTCCGCAAAGAAGAACCTCAAGGAAGATGCGGTGCAGCCGCTGGAGGTCTCCATCGCTCGCTTGGAGGAGCTGGAGGAGTGGAAGACGGATGCCATTGAGTCCGTACTGTCCAAGGCCCTCATTGAGGAGCTTGAGCTGAAGCCGCGCAAGGCCTACGGAGCTTTGCGCGTAGCTATCTCCGGCCAGCAGGTCTCTCCGCCACTGTTTGAGTCCATGGAGCTCCTGGGCAAGGAGTCCACCCTCAATCGCTTGCGCGCCGCTCTGGCTGTCACGCCGTTCCAGGCGCCTGCGCAGCAGTAGGGGCAAAGCTGTAGCTACTAGCTGGCGCTTCTCGTGGCCCCATTCCCGCAATGCGTTGGGAGTGGGGCCGCGACCGTTTTGGACAGTCGGAAGCGGCGGCTGGTGCAAAGCGCAACGTTGTAATTAGAACGCGCTAAAACGCACCTTTTCAAGTTCAAAAAGCTGCGATGACGTGGCGATTTGTGTGAAAACCGAAACGGTGGCTATAGTAATAAACCGTTGCAGCGAGCAACACCGCGGGGTTCGCCTCCAAGGTGGTTAAAAGCTCAAAGCGATGATGGCCTATGGTGTAATTGGCAACACAACGGTTTCTGGTACCGTCATTCTAGGTTCGAGTCCTGGTAGGCCAGCAGTGATACTGCTTCAAGTCGTATCACAGTTCTAAGCCCCGTTCGTCTAGTGGCCTAGGACGCCGGCCTCTCACGCCGGTAACACGGGTTCAAATCCCGTACGGGGTACAAATTAAAAATCTCGAAACACTTTCGTCAAAGATTGTGTTTCGAGATTTTTCTTATGTTGGCGGCGCGGACCGGTCCTTGTTTACCCCATACCAGCGCGTTAAATCTCGAGCACTTCTTGTCTTAGGCTTTAGTACCAGGGGAGGGACCACTGGGAAGTTCTCCAAAGTGCTTCCGCGGCTGATATTCGGTGCCTAGACTGCAGATATAAGCAGTTACCGGATGAAAGGAGAGTAGATGGCGGATATTGAAACGCATCATTTTCACCGACGCTACTCTAACGCCTTCGACTAGGCAGCATCGCTAGAATCCACAACTTCCTTTTAAACCAACTCTCGTAGAAGTAGGAGCCTAAAGCGAATGCTGTTAGACGTTAAGCGTCATCCCGAACCCGAGTTGGCACGCTAAATTTTCAGGCTTTGTCTATCAACAGATTGCAAGCGGAATAACCACTGATTCGATCCGCGCCCAGCCTAAGAGAAAGCAAGCTGCTAACCACGCAAGAAAAGCGCCAAAGGGTTCGGGATTTTCTATTGCTAGCAGGCGATTTGTTTAATTGTTTACGCATCGTTTACTCTTATCAAGTCCGCAACGGACAGCTAAACGAGCCCCGTTCGTCTAGCGGCCTAGGACGCCGGCCTCTCACGCCGGTAACACGGGTTCAAATCCCGTACGGGGTACAAATAGAAAATCTCGAAACACTTTCCAGGTGGTTAGTGTTTCGAGATTTTTGCTTATGGTTTAAAAGTCGCGCGTACCGATCGCTGGCGCTTTTGGCTCAACGCCCTAGACGATGAAAATCGTGGCGTTGTTGCCGCCCTTGCAAGTGATCAGCGCGTTTTCGGCCACGTTACAGCTCATCTGATAAGTCTTGCCGGTTACTGGGCTAGCAACGTTTAAGGAGCCGGGGATATACCCCCGCAGGTCCTCTGCAGGGCTTGGGGTGGCATTGATAAGCGCGCTGGTGGTTTCCTTGGCAAAGTCGCAGCTGGTGTTGGGGCCCGCCATGAGGAAGTTGATGTGGTAACCGTCACCCATCATGCACATCTCGGATGGAGTGCCGTTAACCGTCACCTTCGTTCCTGGAGCGTCTCCTGCCTGTACGCCGAGGGAGTCGATGAGATTCTGGCGTGCGTTTTGGTCGGTGACGTGGTTGTTGGCGTCTTCCTGGCCACCACCTTGCGGGGTTGCCTGCTGCGCCACTGTTTGTGGTGCGTTGGGGTCCAGCGTGGGCTGCGGGGCATCGGGGACGGAAGCGCCGTTGGTTTGCTGAAGGGCCTTTAACTCTTCAAAGCTGTTGTTGAAGCTTGGCTCAGCCGGGGTGGGGTGATCGCTCGGGGCGGGGCTGCAAGCCGCAGTAAACCCGCCGGCGAGTGCGATGGTGGCGAGCGTTAGCGGAAGGCGTCGTGAAGCAAACATGCCCTAAGCCTAACGCGGATCGTGTGGCGTATGTTCGAAAAGATTAAAACCGTCACCTCTAAGAAAGAGGTGACGGTTGAGGTAACGGTTATAGTTCGCTACCGATTAGTGGTCGTCCCAGTGGCCTTCGTGGGCGGCGTGGCGGTGGCCATCGTGCAGGTAGTCAACATGGTCGCCGTGGGGAACCGCAACGTGGCCGCAGCCCTCACCGTGCTGGTGGTCGTGGTCCGCATGCTCGTGATGTTCAGTGCTCTCGCACTCGTCCCAGTGGCCTTCGTGCTCACGGTGGATGTGGCCATCGTGGAGGTAGTCGGTGTGGTCGCCGTGTGGGAAGGCGACGTGGCCGCAGCCCTCGCCGTGGGTGTGTGCGTGGTCTTCGTGGATGGTGTGTGCCATGGTTTCTACTCCTTGTGGGTCGTGCGGTTGCTCCGCGTTTTCAATCTGTTTCCATTAAACAGTGTTTTCATTTCGATTTCAATAAGGCGGCCAAAGTTTTTCAAAACTTTTTCTTTAATGACGCGCGGGGTGTGGGTGAGGTATGAAAAACGCTCTCGGCACGCTATGTTAAGGAAGTGACGCAAGGGAGGAAGGGATCTATGCGACTAATAAAGGGTTTTGCTGCCGTTGCCGGCGCAACGCTTGCCCTGCTGGGCGGCCAGGCCGTGGCCCATGCCAATCCGGGGGTTGGTGTGAAGCAAGGGCAAGTAATTCTTACTGCCGAAGGCACTGCTTGCACTGTTGGATACGTGGAAGGTTCGCGTGCTTGGACCTCCGCGCACTGTGGTCTTTCGGGGCAGCAGGTCTACAACGAGTATGGCCAGCACCTGGGTACCCTGCGGTGGTTTAAACCTTCCGGTGCAGCAGAACATGACTTGGCCTATGTGCAGTTTGCGGCCGGCACCTACAGCGAAGGTAATCCGCTCAGTGGCGACGGCATCAATCCGGTTCCGCGTGTCGGCGAGCAGGTCTGTGTAACCGGTCGTCTCAGCGGCAATGATTGCGCGCAGGCGATCGACGGCCCGAAGGACTTCGACGGCATGCACTACGCCACGAACCTGCCCAAGGTAAACGGTGACAGCGGCTCTGGCGTGTTCATGCCGGGCCGTTCGGGCGTCGTTGGAATCTACCAGGGCGGAACCGTGGTCAGCCGCAACGGCAAGCAGGCCTCCTTTGCAAACTATGCGCGCATGCCTTATGCCAACGAGTTGGCTGGCCTGCCGCACCAAGGCTTCGTGCCGCGCCGCCCCAACATCGCACCGCCGCGCAACATCGTAGAGGTGCCGGGGGTTGAGCTCCGCAAGGTGGGTGACCAAGCTGAAGGGCTGGCAACCACCAGTAGCGAGGGCTTTGGTATCGATGCGATCCGCGGCATTGCAAATAACTACGGAATCATTATCTAGGCAACCGGGTGTAGGCGGCTGAGGTAGAAAGCCTGCCCTTTAAAAGAAATAAGCCGTCACCTTTTCTGAGGTGGCGGCTTATTCGATGTTTTATAGATTCATGTCTTATAGGCGGGTAGTGAGTTTCTGCGCGGCGTCGGCAAGCAGCGGGGCGTACTTCTCGGAGGGGGAAGGGCGGAAGCGCTCGGCGGAACCGGACACGGAAATTACCGCGACGAGTGTGCCGGACGGATCGAAGACTGGTGCAGAGATGGAGGCAAGACCTGCTTCGCGCTCTTCGATGGATTCGGAGTAGCCATTGCTGCGGGCCCTTTCGACGTCCTCGACACTGAAGGTCGAGTTTTCAATATCGATATCTTCGAAGGCGGCGAAGATGCGGGCGGCCGAGCCGGAAGTAAGAGGGAGCTGGCGGCCCACGGGAACCACGTTGTGCAGGCCGGACTCGGGCTCGCGGGTGGCAATGCAGGTTCGAGAATTGCCCGAGAGCTGATAGAGCTGCACGGATTCGCCAGTGTCTGCGAGCAGCTTGTCCATGATGGGGCCGGCTGCTTCGATGAGGTGATCCCGGTTGCCGGGGAGCGCGGGCCCGGCGCCCCATTTGCCATCCGGGGTGCGGGTCAAGATGCGGTGAGCCTCAAGCGCGGTGGCGAGGCGGTGCGTGGTTGCCCTAGGCAGGCCGGTGGTTTCACAGAGTTCGTTGAGGTTGGACGGACGGTTGGCGGCTGCCATCATGATGGCGACGGCGCGATCTAAAACCTTGATACCGGATATTTCGCTATACTCTCCCATATAATGAAATTTACGTTCCAATTCATGAGATTTCAAGCGGAGTGATGAATATGTCGGAAAAACTGACTTTGGCTGAGAAAGTCTGGCGTGATCACGTAGTCCAAAAGGGAAGCGATGGCGCACCAGATCTCATCTATATCGACTTTCAACTCCTCCACGAAGTTACCAGCCCGCAGGCCTTCGATGGGCTGCGTTTGTCTGGCCGTCCTTTTCGCCACCCAGAGCTGCACCTGGCAACGGAGGACCATAACGTTCCAACCCGCGGGATTGCCACGGGAAATCTGCTGGAGATTAAGGACGAGGTCTCACGTACGCAGGTCAAGACCCTCCGAGAAAATTGCGAAGAGTTTGGGGTGCGGCTGCATTCGATGGGCGAGGAGCAGCAGGGAATCGTCCACACCGTGGGCCCGCAACTTGGAATTACGCAGCCGGGTATGACCATCGTCTGTGGCGACTCGCATACCTCGACGCACGGTGCTTTTGGATCCATCGCCATGGGCATCGGTACCTCCGAGGTTGAGCACGTTATGACAACGCAGACGCTTTCTTTAAAGCCATTCAAAACCATGGCTGTAGAGGTAAACGGCGACCTACCGGAAGGCGTGAGCGCGAAGGACCTGATTTTGGCCATCATTGCCAAGATTGGTACCGGCGGCGGCCAAGGCTACATCATTGAATATCGCGGCGAGGCGATTCGCAACATGTCGATGGAAGCGCGGATGACCATCTGCAATATGTCTATCGAGGCGGGCGCGCGTGCGGGAATGGTCGCTCCGGACGAGACCACATTTGAGTATGTGCGTGGCCGCGAGTTTGCCCCGAAGGGCAGGGACTGGGAAGCCGCCGTGGCCTATTGGAAGACCCTTCCTACCGATGAGGGCGCGCATTTTGATGCGGTCGTGGAAATCGATGCTTCCGAGCTGTCTCCATTTGTCACCTGGGGCACCAACCCGGGCCAAGGCTTGCCATTGAGTGCAAATGTGCCAGACCCAGAGGATATTGGTGATGAGAACCTTAAGGCCGCGGCGCAAAAGGCTCTGGCCTATATGGATCTTGAGCCCGGCACGCCGCTGCGAGACATCAAGATCGATACCGTCTTCTTGGGCTCGTGCACGAATGCGCGAATCGAGGATTTGCGCGCGGCCGCCGCGGTGGTTAAAGGAAAACGCATTTATCCCGAGACAAACATGCTCGTGGTGCCTTCCTCTGCCTTGGTCAAGGCCCAAGCTGAAAAAGAAGGCCTCGACACGATTTTCAAGGACTTTGGCGCGCAGTGGCGTACGGCGGGCTGCTCCATGTGCCTGGGCATGAATCCGGATCAGCTAAAGCCGGGGCAGCGTTCTGCTTCGACCTCAAACCGCAACTTCGAAGGCCGGCAGGGCCCAGGCGGGCGCACCCACCTGGTTTCTCCCGCCGTGGCCGCGGCGACTGCGATCTTAGGGCACCTGGCCAGCCCAGCAGACCTTAGCTAGGCCAATCTACCCGTTTCTAGATTCGGTACCAACATCAAACCCTATTAAGCAAAGAAGGCAACCACCATGGAGAAATTTTCTACCCATACCGGCATCGGCGTGCCGCTGCGCGCTTCCAATGTCGATACTGATCAAATTATTCCGGCCCGCTACCTAAAGTCCGTCAAGCGCACGGGCTTTGCCGAGGGACTTTTTTCAAATTGGCGCGCGGATGAAAACTTCGTGCTTAACCGTGAGCCTTTCTGCAACGGCTCGGTGCTTTTCGCAGGCCCCGACTTCGGTACCGGTTCATCGCGTGAGCATGCGGTGTGGGCGCTGCGGGAATTCGGTTTCAAGGCAGTATTTTCCTCGCGCTTTGCGGATATCTTCCGCGGCAACTCCGGCAAGGCGGGGCTGCTCACTGGCATCATGGCGCAGGAAGACATTGAGCTGATATGGAAGCAGCTGGAACAAAACGAGACTTCGGTGACGGTGGACCTGGCGGCGCGACGCTTAAGCGTTGGCGGCAATCAGTATTCCTTCGAGATTGATGACTACACGCGCTGGCGCCTCATGGAGGGACTCGATGACGTAGGGCTGACGCTGCGCAACGAAGACGCGATCACAGACTACGAAGACCGGCGTCCAACTTTTAAACCTTCTGTTGCTTCTTTTTGATAATTGCCAGTCACTTACCCCTGTTGCGTTAACAATCGGTAACAGGACTGATTTTTCTCTAGAAACCTTGCACGCGTCAGAATAGTCTGTGAGTCGTGACTCAAGAATTTGGAAACAATAACGGTTTTAACGCTAACGGTAACTACCCGAACGCTAACCAGAACGACCCGAACAATCCCTTCGGGCAGTCTGGCCAACCTGTTCAGGGCGGACAGCCTAATCCGGGCCTGCCTCCATATGGCGAGTACGGCGAGTACGGCGCACAGGGCGGCGCGGGTTATGCCGGTGCTGGCAACGCCCCTAATGGCAACCAGATGACTGGTCAGTTGCAGGGGCCGCCGCCAAGGTTAGATGCCGGCGACGCCATCGGACAGGGGTTTAAGGGCTTCTTCCGCAATCCTGGACCGTGGATTTTGGCACCGCTTGCGCACTTTGTCATCATGTTTCTGCTCGCGGGGGTAATAGTAGCAATCGTCGCGGGGCTAGCACCGAGCACTTCCGATCCTTCCGAAGCTGGAAATGTTTTGGCACCGATTGGGGGCGTTTTCTGCGTAGTCTTCATGTTGTTCTATTGCTTTTGGATGACAGCAAACGTCTACAGAGCCGCCGCGAAAGAGACGGACGGCCAACGCGCGAGCTTTGGAGACTTCTTTAAAAGCGGAAATACCTTTGGCTTAATGGGTCACTACATCGTGGTCCAAATCATCGTGTATGTGGGCCTTATCCTGCTTATCATTCCGGGTTTGCTTGCCAGCTTCTTCCTCTCCTTCGTTCCATATATCAAGGCGGATAACCCAGAGATGAGTCTCGGCGAAACTTTCCGCACCTCCTTCAATCTGACCAAGAATAACGTTGGCCAGTCTCTCCTGTGCCTCATTGTGGGCGGATTGCTCGTTAGCCTCTTGGCCTGCATTCCAATCGTCGGGCTCTCGTTCGCCCTCGGCATCCAGGCATTCATGATGATGATTTTCTACAGGCAAGCCACTGGCCGCCCGGTTCACCGTTGGGTATAAAACGGCGAAAACCTAAAGAACTCGGATTCCTAAAATAGGATCCGAGTTCAATACGTTTTGCTAGCGAACTGGCAGCGCGCTAGCGAGGTAGTCAGCGCCGGTGAGCACGCCGTTGTTGAAGGAGAGCACCCACACCGAGCCCTTCTTGAAGCGAAGGTCTTCGAAGTCGGTCTTGAGGAACTGTGGCTTTAGGCTTTCGAGAATGCCGGGGATGGTTTCACCTTGGCTGACGATGACCGGCACGCCGCCCTTCGCCACCACCCGTTGGAAGGCTTGCTCGGCAGCTGCGGGAGACTTTTGCCAGCCCTCGTCCCCGAAGTCCTTGTTGACAGCAATGTCGAGCCCGAGTTCGTCGGCAAGCGGCGCTGCGGTTTGCTGGCAGCGCTGTGGGCTCGCCGAGTAGATGGCGGTGGGGTGGTAGGGCGAAAGCATCGGAACGAGCATTTCTGCTTGGCGACGCCCCTTTTTATCCAACGGGCGCAGATTATCGTCACCCTCCCAGTTGCGACGCTGATGGGCGCGTGCATGGCGCACATAGAGAACGCGGGTGGTGGGAGCCAAGCGCAGACGCTTCTTGGCCTTAGCTAAAACGTCAGTATCGACGTCGTAGGTAAGCAGCTCGCAGGCCTCATCGATGGGCAGCCAGCGCAGCTCATCGGTCTCGCTATTGTCTTCGAAGCTGCCTTTAAGGTACTGGGCCAACCAGTAGTAGACCACCTTCGTGCGGCCTTGGACTGGATAGGTGACCTTGCCGATGAGCTTGCCAAGCTTGACATCATAGCCGGTCTCTTCAAGGATCTCGCGCGCCGCAGTGGTGGGCAGGGACTCACCTGGATCGACCTTGCCCTTAGGCAAAGACCAATCGTCGTAGTGGGGGCGGTGGATTACCGCTACCTCGGGATCCTGGGGATTGCCACGCCACAACACGGCGCCGGCTGCCAAGGTGGTGCGCTTGAATTCCTTGGCGGGATTGGTAGGAATTTCCTGATGACGGCCCGAGATGAAGACCTCAGACTTTGCGTCTTTGTCCGTCTCATGCATGTTTTTTGCCTTGGGCATTTCGCTCCTTAACAGATGGCTGCGCAGCTTATTCTTAACTATCTTGCGCTTTTTGAGCGCGCTTTGCATCCGCACGCGCCGGTTCTTCGCGCTCGGTTGGCTGAATATTACTTCACTTACCCCCAGTTGGCCCGCAGGCTGAAAAAGCTTGTCTTTTGTGCGGGCCGGTTGGGCTAATCTAGGTATGTTGCACGAGATACGCAAAGGGGAGAGCTAATGCAAAAGGTTGCAGTAATGGGCGCGGGTTCTTGGGGAACCACCTTGGCGAAAGTCTTCGCTGATGCGGGAAGCGAGGTCCACTTGTGGGCGCGCCGCCCCGAGCTGGCTGAGGCTATTAATACGACGCATATCAACCCTGATTACTTGCCGGGCCTCGAGCTGCCCTCGGGCCTTATTGCGACGTCGGATGCCGCAGCGGCGCTCGACGGTTCCGCCATCGTGATTTTCGGTGTGCCCTCGCAGACCTTGCGCAGCAACTTGGAAAAGTGGGCGCCCTTGCTGCCTGCTGATTCCACCTTGGTGTCCATCTCGAAAGGCGTGGAGGCAGCAACTCTAAAGCGCATGAGCGAGGTCATCGCTGATGCAACTGGTGTCGATGAATCGCGCATCGCAGTACTTTCCGGCCCGAACCTGGCTAAAGAGGTAGCGGAGGAGCAGCCGGCGGCCACCGTCATCGCGTGCACCGACGAGGAGCGCGCGAAGGCTGTCCAGCATGCAGCGGCCGCACCGTATCTGCGCCCATATACCAACACCGATGTCATTGGTGCCGAGATCGGTGGTGCCTGCAAGAACGTCATCGCCCTCGCCTGCGGCATGGCCTCTGGTCGTGGCTTGGGCAATAACACTCTGGCCACCATCATCACTCGCGGTCTTGCGGAGATCACTCGCCTTGGCGTGGCTTTGGGTGCTGACCCGTTTACTTTCTCTGGACTTGCTGGCATGGGTGACCTCGTGGCCACCTGTAGCTCGACCCTCTCTCGTAACCGCACCTTTGGCTACTGCTTGGGCCAGGGCGGCACGCTGGAAGAAGCCAAGGCTGCAACGAATGGCCAAGTGGCAGAAGGCGTTATCTCCTCGGATTCTATTTTCCGGTTGGCTCAGCAGGTGGGCGTCGAGATGCCTATTACCCAAGCGGTCTACGGAGTTTGCCACCGCGGCGTCGACGTCGAAGACATGATCGTCGCGTTGATGGGGCGTTCAAAGAAGTCGGAATAGTGCGAGGGTAAAGTTTGCCGTTATGAGCGAAAAGATCCGTGTAGCCGTTGTATATGGCGGTCGTAGTTCCGAGCATTCTGTCTCTTGTATTTCCGCAGGCGCGATCATGAATCACCTTGACCCTGCGAAGTACGAGGTGGTGCCTATCGGAATTACTAAGCAAGGCCAGTGGACGCCGGGAACCACCGAAGGCCTAGAAATCATCGATGGCGTTATGCCGGAGGTGACCTTGGGCGATGAATTGGCGTTGTCCCTAAACCCAGCCACCAAGGGCCGTTTCCACAACGTCACTCAGCACAACCACTATGCGCAAGTCGATGTCATCATCCCGGTTCTGCACGGACCATATGGCGAAGACGGCACTGTCCAGGGGCTGTTTGAGCTTTCCGATATTCCTTATGTGGGCACCGGCGTTCTGGCTTCTTCGGCCGGAATGGACAAGGAATTTACCAAAAAGCTGCTCAAGGCAGAGGGCCTGCCGGTAGCGCCCGAGGTGGTGCTCAAGGAGCGCACCGCGTTGACCGAGGAAGAAAAGCAGGAACTGGGTTTGCCGGTCTTTGTAAAACCTGCACGTGGTGGTTCTTCCATCGGCGTTTCCAAGGTCAGGGATTGGGCGGATTTCCCGCACGCAGCCGAGGTGGCCTTCGAAAGCGATGGCAAGGTGCTCGTCGAGCCTGAGATCGTGGGCGCTGAGGTAGAAATCGGCGTGCTGGAGTACGCGGATGGTTCCATCATTGCTTCGGTTCCGGCACAGCTCAATGGCATTGAGGAGGCTGACGAAGGCTTCTATGGCTTCGATGCCAAGTACATCGATGAAGGCGTCAGTGCACAGATTCCGGCCCCGCTGGCGGAAGACCTAACCAAGACTTTGCGAGAGACCGCCATCGCGGCTTTCCGCGCACTGGGCTGTGAGGGCATTAGCCGCGTGGACTTTTTCATCACCGAAGATGCTTTCTACATCAACGAGATCAACACCTTCCCGGGCTTTACCCCGATCTCCATGTATCCACAGGTATTTGCCGCCACCGGCGTCGATTACGCAGCGCTTCTCGACGCCCTGGTAGACAACGCTCTCGCTCGCGCGAAATAACCTTCGCTACTGGCCAGGGGTGTGCTTGGCCAAAGTGTCGCTCATGCGCACCAGCGCAGAGTTGGCAACGTCTTGGGGCGCGAACAAGGCTAAGTCGTTCGCGCGGCCCAAGGCGAACCAGGTTCCGCCGGTAGTTCCCTCGGCCAAGGTGGTGTCTTCGAACCAAGGCACATCGTTTACTTGCTGGAGCTGTACGCCCGGTTTGTAGTTTTCGGGTTCGCCGACGCCGCAGCGCACCACGATGTCTTCGCGGCCTTCCGCGCTCCAGACGTAGGTGTTTTTGTCCTCGATGTCGCTGCGGCGGGTGTAGCCATCCGCGATGTGCTCCGGCAGCGCCTTTTCCAAAGGGGTACACATTTTATCCGGGCCGTCGGCAAGCTTTAAAAGCGGTGCCGGGCGGGGCTCGTGGTGCTCCTTGCGCAGCGGCTCGAGCGTCTTTTCCAAACCGGTGGGACGCTCGTCGTTGAAGGTGGTCACTGCTACCACAGGGCTGCGATCGGTGTTGTACCACGTGGTGAGGTTGGAGCCTGGGGTCATGTCTTTGACCTTGAGCCAGGCATCGCCGTCGATGTCCTCGGTCTGGGAGTAGGCGGTGTACTGATACGGCAGGTTGGCGCCGCAGCGCAAGCTGACCGACTCGGAGGAAAGTTTTGCCCACGCAGCGGCGCCCGCCGGAACCGGCTCGGCGATTTCGGCCCGGGGCTGGCCCATGAACTCCTCGGGCGCTGCGGCGACGACGGCCTTACACTCCGCGGAGTTAGCGTCGTCTGATTGAATGGGGGACAGCGCAACTGGGGCTTTGGCCGTGTTTTCGAAGTAGAACTTCGCGCCAAAAATAACCGCGAATACCATCGCAATGGATAGTCCAAGTGAGATAAATACGGCGGTGCGGTTAAATTGGTTGGTCATAAGCGTTCATCCTAACGCGTTAAGTAGTGTCAGTATTAACCTCCCTTTGAGAAAGGCCATCGTGCATTTGTCGCATACCCTTGGGCAAGCCGGCGAGCAACATGTCATCGGTGAAATCGTAGCCGCGGCGCCCAGCGCGCTAAACGGTGATGATGCCGCCGTCATGTTCCCGGATCCGCCGAACTCACGCACGGTGGCTTGCACCGACATGATGGTGGAGGGCAGGCATTTCCGCCGTGACTGGTCCACTCCGATGGAGGTGGGCCAGAAAGCGATTCTGCGCAACTTTGCCGATATCGAGGCGATGGGCGCGCGTCCCACTGCAGCGTTGCTCGCGATTGCGGCGCCTGCGGAGACCCACGTGTCCTTCGTGCGCGGTATTGCGGAGGGCATCGCCCAGCGTTGCGCCCTTTATAACGCAGAGCTGGTCGGTGGTGACCTCACGCGCGGTTCACAGCTGGTTATCACCGTTACCGCAATTGGCACGTTGGGCGGAAGCCAACCCCCATTGACCCTGGGTGGGGCACGAGCGGGACAGAAGCTGGTCAGCCACGGAAAGATTGGTTACTCCGCGGCGGGGCTTGCATTGCTGCAGGAATATGGGCGCGACCTACCGCCCGAGCTTTCGGAGCTATGGCCGCTTATCGACGCCCACTGCAATCCCTCGCTCAAACCAGGCCGCGGCGTAATCGCCCGCGCCACGGGGGCTACCGCCATGACGGATAACTCGGATGGCCTCGTGCCAGATATCGCGGGCGTGGCAAAGCGCTCCAACGTGCACATCGACTTGCATTCCACCGCCATCGCTCCTGACGCTTTGCTCACTGAAGCCGGCGTGGTTTTGGGCGTTGACCCATGGGAATGGGTGCTCACTGGCGGCGAGGACCATACCTTGGTGGCTACCACCAACAAGGAAGCGCCATCGGGGTTCCGCGTCATCGGCACCGTCAACCGCGGCACTGGGCTGACCGTGGATGGTAAGAAGCCGGGGTATGACGCTGGCTGGCAGAGCTTTTAAAGCAGCGAGGAATTTTCAGGGGAGGAAATGATGACTGCGCCGTACTCGCAACTTTTTGATACGTCGGTAATCGATAGCTCGTGGTTGCCGGTCTTGGTGCCGGTACTAGAAGAGCACCTGCCGGCCATTGAGCAGCAATTGCAGCAGCTGCCGGAAGATGGATTCCTGCCAGCGGCCGAAAATGTCTTTGCTGCCTTTCGCGTGCCTTTGCCCCAAGTACGCGTGCTCATCGTGGGGCAGGACCCTTATCCCACGCCAGGACACGCGGTAGGTAGGTCTTTTGCCACGGCACCTGGGGTTAAACCACCGCGTTCCTTGCACAACATCTACAAAGAGTTAAGCGAGGACGTAGGCGTCGCCCCGCGCGAAGACGGTGACTTGAGCGCTTGGGAGTCCCAGGGAGTCATGCTTTTAAATCGCGTGCTCACGGTGGCACCGGGTGAGGCAGGCTCGCATCGTAAGCTCGGCTGGCAGGCCATCACGGAGGCTGCAATCCGGGCGCTCAACCGGCAGCCGATGGTGGCCATCTTATGGGGCAATGATGCCAAGGCCTGCGCGAAGTTCTTGCCGGACGTGCCGATTATCAATTCGGCGCATCCTTCGCCTCTTTCCGCACGCCGAGGATTCTTTGGCTCACGGCCGTTTTCGCGCGCTAATGAGCTTTTGCGCGACCAGGGCGCGCCGGATGTCGACTGGCACTTGTAAACTATTCGGCATGTCATATCCGAGTTCGTTAGATGCCCGTGGTCTTCATAACTGGGCGATCCGAACTGTTGGTGAACTTTCCCACCGACGCGCTGAAATCAATGCGCTTAACGTATTCCCGGTTCCAGATTCCGATACCGGCTCCAACATGGCCCACACCATGGAGGCTGCACTCGAGCAGGTGGAAAAGGGAGGCGACGTAGCCGAGGCACTTGCTATCGGTTCCGTGCGCGGCGCCCGTGGCAACTCCGGCATGGTGTTATCCCAGGTGCTGCGCGGCATCGCGGATACCACGGTTGATTCCCGCGTGGATGGCCAGACTTTTGCGTCTGCTTTGAGCCTCGCAGTGCAGCTGGTGGAACGCGCCATTGCGCGTCCGGTGGAGGGCACGGTCATTTCGGTCTTGCGTGCGGCGGCAGCTGCGGCTTCCGCGTCTGCTGAGCAGCCTGGCAAGCAATTCCACGACATTGTGGTCGAAACCATCACTGCCGCCCGCACTGCATTGTCCAAGACCCCTTCGCAGCTTGCTGTACTGCGAGAGGCCGGTGTGGTCGATGCTGGCGGTACCGGGTTCGTCATCCTGCTTGAGGCCTTGCTGGCTGAGATCGAGGGCGGCGCAGTGCGCGAGGCCGAACACGAAGACGAGGTTGAGGCCGAGCTCGAGGTGGTCTTCTTCTTCGAAGGGGATCTGGACGCACTTGGTGAAAAGATAGGTGAGCATGGCAATAGCCTCGTCATTGCCCGCGCCACTGAGAACTCCGGCTCGGTACACATTCATACCCGTGAGGCCGGCCCTGTCATCGAGATGGCCTTCGGCTCCGGCGTGGTAAGCAACCTGCGCTTGGAAGTACTGCCGGAGGCAGCAGACGAACCCGTAGTGGATGAGTCATCACGGCGCATCTTTGCGGTAGCGCCGGCAGGCCCGGTCGCAGCACTTTTTGAAACCGTAGGCGCCAAGATTGTTCGCCCAGGCGAGCAAGTCACGGTTTCGCAGCCGCAGGATATTTACCTGCCCAACGGGTTTGAGGGCGATGCCGGGGAGGCCCGCGTGGTGCCCACTGAGTCTTTGGTTGCAGGCCTGGCGGCAATCTCCGTCTATGAGCCGGATAATCCTGACACCGATTCCATGGTTTCTGTTATGCGGGATGCCGCGCGTTCCATGCGCGTGGATAAACCTGCGCATGAAGACGTTGACTCTATCTTGGTCAAAAGCCGTGAAATGTTGGCTGCCGGGGGAGAGCAAGTCACCGTCCTCACCAGCCTTAAGCTGGATGATGATTACCTGTCTGAGGCACTCGAGGTGGAGGTCGTTGCCATCCATGTTGAGGGCATCAAGACTGAGATCGGAGTGGAGTAAGCATGCTGGGATGGCGGGACGAGCGGGAGTTGAAAGAAATCTTGCCGGCCAAAGACGCCACCAAAATCAAAAAGGCATTTGGGTACACCACCTGCGGTGAGCTGCTCAGCCACTATCCGCGTGACTACATCCGCCACAACAAAGACGTAGGCCTGGGCGGTGCCAATGAAGGCGATTATGTCACCGTCACCGGCCAGGTGGTGCGTCTGCAGCAGCGGAACACCGGCAAGACCTTCTTGCTCACGTTATCGATGGATAACGGGATCACCGCCACCTTCTTCAACGCGCATTATCTCACCCGCGTGCTGCGCCAAGGCATGCGTTTGATGCTAAGCGGCAAGCTGAAGTTCTACCGTGGGCAGCCGCAGCTTCAACATCCTGACTTCGTGGTTATCGATGCAGGCGGTGCAGGCAGCGCGAGCAACGCGCTTTACGACGCAGCGCCTTCCGGAAGCAGCGGCGGCAAGGTTACGGCTACAGGCTCGCTGCGTAACCTCTCGCAGTTCGGGCAACTGGAATCTTTGCTTGAGCGCGAGTGGATTCCTATTTATCCCGCCAGCGGCAAGGTGACCTCGTGGTACATCATGGGCGCTATCCACATGGTGCTGGAGAATACTCCGACGATCCCCGAGCCGCTGGACTACCGGATGATGGTGGAACTTGACCAAGCTATCCGTGAAGTCCACGAGCCCACAGCGGCTGGCCCGGAAAGAGCTATTCAGCGTTTGAAGTACAACGAGGCTTTGTCCATTGGCCTCGTCATGGCCCTGCGCCAACGCGACTTCAAGGCGCGTACCGCCGTGGCGATGCCTTCCATCTTGGACGGCTACCGTGATGGGCTGCTGAGCAACCTACCCTTCGAACTAACGGCAGGGCAGCGTAAGGTCATTGCGGAAATCGACGAAGACCTCTGCGGCACACTGCCCATGATGCGCCTGCTGCAGGGCGAGGTTGGTTCCGGCAAGACCATGGTGGCTACGTGTGCGATGTTGCAGGCGGTCGATGCAGGCAAACAGGCGGCACTGCTCGCACCGACTGAGGTGCTGGCGGCGCAGCACGGGGCGTCGATTAGCGCGAGCGTGCCCGATGGCGTCAAGGTCGCCGTCCTGACCGGTTCCCAGCGCTCTGCGGAAAAGCGCCAGGCACTGCTGGACATTGTCTCCGGCGAGGCCGACATCGTCATCGGCACGCACGCCATTATCCAGGACTCTGTAGAGTTCTTCGACCTAGGTCTCGTGGTAGTAGACGAGCAGCATCGCTTTGGCGTGGAGCAGCGCGATAGCCTGCGCTCGAAAACTCGAGAGGGCACGAGCCCACACATGCTGGTCATGACGGCAACGCCGATTCCGCGCACCATCGCCATGACTGTCTTCGGTGACTTGGCGGTATCTACCCTGCGCGAGCTGCCTGGCGGGCGCAAGCCCATCCAGTCCAGCGTGGTTCCGGAATGGGCACCAGCCTGGGTGCAGCGTGCTTTAGCGCGCATCCGTGAGGAGGTGCAGGCTGGCCACCAGGCCTATATCGTCTGCCCGCGCATCGAGGGAGAAGGTGGCGTACTCGAGGTGGCGTCCCAACTCCAGGCCGGACCGCTACGTGACCTTAAACTCGACGTTCTGCATGGTCGTATGAACGATAAAGATGAGGTCATGTCGCGCTTTGCGCGGGGTGAAACAGATGTGTTGGTCTCTACGACCGTCATCGAGGTCGGCGTTGACGTGCCCAATGCCACGGTGATGCTCATTCGCGAGTCCGAGAACTTTGGTGTCTCGCAGCTGCATCAGCTGCGGGGCCGCGTTGGCCGCGGCGGCAATGCTTCCATCTGCCTGTTCCATACCACCGCGGCTGAAAACACGGGCTCTTTTAAACGCATCATGCAGATTGCGGACACCACCTCAGGCTTCGAGTTGGCGGAGATTGACCTGCAACAGCGCCACGAGGGAGACATCCTGGGCACCCTGCAATCGGGAACCCAGCGCTCGCTGCGCCTGCTGGACTTGGCCCATGACCGCGACATCATTGAGCGCACGCACGATGATGCGTACCGTTTAGTGCAGCGCAACCCAGAATTGGCGGTGGAATTAACCCGGAACATGACCGAGAGCGAGCAGGAATACCTAGAAAAGAACTAATCTAGAGCCCATGAACATTTGCGCACCTTTTGCCGGCACTGTGCGTTTTCACGTGAGCGTGGGCCAAGAGGTCTCTGCGGGAGATGCCATCGCTACCGTGGAGGCCACCAAACTAGAAGCTCCCGTCGTAGTCCCGGGACGTGGAGTGGTGGATAAGTTGTGTACTGAAGACTTTGCCGCAGTCTATGGCGGTGACGTACTAGCGATTATTGGGGAGGCACGATGACCAGAATTATCGCCGGAGAAGCCCGCGGGCGCAGCATCAAGGTGCCAGAGTCCGGCACGCGCCCTACCGCGGACCGCGCACGCGAGGGCCTCTTTTCTTCGTTGAATGTGCGCTGGGGTTTTGCTGATAGCCGCGTGCTGGATTTGTTTGCCGGCTCTGGTGCCTTGGGCCTGGAAGCAGCTAGCCGCGGCGCGGAGGAAGTCGTTCTGGTGGAATCCAACCCGGCGGCAGTGAAGGTGATCAAGCACAACGTGGGCGTCGTCAAGCACCCGCGCGTGGACGTACGCGAGATGAAGGCCTCCACCTACCTGGCCACCGCACCGCGCGGTTACTTTGACATGGTGTTGGCAGACCCACCTTATGCTTTCAACGATGTACAGGGCCTGCTGGACGCCATTGAGCCCGTGCTTGATGATGCAGCGATTGTCGTCATCGAGCGTCACGTAGACAGCCCAGAACCGCAGTGGCCCGAAGGCTTTGAGCCCACCGGCCAGAAGCTCAAGAAGCGCACATTTGGTATAGCGCGCTTTGATATGGCCATCTACCACCGTCCGGATGCAAGCGGGGAGTAAAGGAAAACCTATGCCGACTAAAGCAGTATGCCCGGGTTCTTTCGACCCCATTACCTTGGGCCACGTGGACATCATCAACCGTGCGGCGGCGATGTTCGACGAAGTAACCGTGTTGGTCACCGGCAACCCGGATAAGCCTTCCGGCCTATTTAGCGTGGAAGAGCGCGTGCAGTTTATTCGTGCGACTTTCGACGAGCACATCAAGGTCGATTATTGGTCCGGCCTGCTCGTGGACTACACCACGGAACACGGTGTGGACACACTGGTCAAGGGGCTGCGCTCCTCCTTGGACTACGAATACGAGCTGCCGATGGCGCAGATGAACCGTCGCCTTTCCGGCATCGATACAGTCTTCTTGCTCACCGATGAAAAGTACGGCTACATCAGCTCCTCGCTGTGCAAGCAGGTGGCCAAGTTTGGTGGGGACGTCACGGGCATGTTCCCAGCGCACGTGGGACGCGCGGTGGTGGAGAAGTACGCCCAATGATTGCAATCCCACTCGCGATCCTACTGACCGTGACGTTGGGCTCTTGCCTGCAACGAGTCTCCGGCATGGGGCTTGGACTCGTCGGCGGACCTATTTTGACGCTGCTTCTAGGCCCAGTCCAGGGCATCATGGTCATCAACGTGCTGGCGGTGGTCAACGCGATGCTGACCACGTATTCGATGCGTGCCAACGTGGACTGGGGCAAGTTCTTGCGTATTGCGCCGGTGATGGTGCTGGGCGCAATCCCGGCGGCCTTGCTGGTGGCTAATATCGACTCGGCCGCCTTGCTGGTTTTGGTGGGCGCGGCCCTGCTCATCGCACTGGGCGTGGTGACCTTTGGCAAGCGCTTCGTGCCGGAAATGCACGGCCTTGGCCCCTCCCTGTCAGCGGGTGTGCTCGGCGGTTTCACAAACACGCTAGCTGGTGTAGCCGGCCCCGTTATTACCGTTTATGCGCAGGCGGCGCGCTGGCCGCAGGCGGTCTACGCCGCTACGTTGCAGCCTTGTTTCATCGTGGGCGGTCTATTCTCAGTGAGCACCAAGTTGGCCGTGGGTGCGGGCGGATTCGGTGATGTGACGTGGCTAATTTGGCCCGCCGGCGTCATTGGCATGTTCCTCGGCATCGCCACGGGCACTCGTATTGCGCGCCACGTGCCGCGCGAGAAGGCACGCATTCTTTCTTTGACCGTGGCTTCCCTGGGCGCAGTCAGCGCTTTGATTCGTGGCCTGATTAGTCTCTAAACGGGGACGGAGGCCCCTCAGCCTCCCTTAGCTTTCTGATTCCTGGACCGCGTGAGCGAACTCGTTGAAGCGGTCCAGGGTGCTAAGAAGCGCGTCTTGGGCGGCGATGACCGCGAGGTTCAACGCGTGGAAAAGCTGCTCGTCGTTCATGCCCGCGGTGGTGACGAAGGTGGCGTCGCCACGCAGTTCCACGGTGTCTTCTTCGCTCCGGCCCACGAGAGCGCGGCCGTCGAAAGCAGAAGCGTTGTGCTCGTTGGCGATGACGTGGAAGACGGGGGAGACATCCTCGTAGGAAAGGGTGGTGGGCAGGAGGCACTCCAGCTTCACCAAATCTTCCGCCCCGCTGATGACCCACTTCAAGTTATTAAGGTGAGCACTCAAGGAATCCGGAAAGTCCGGGTTATCCTCCGGAAACATGTTCATCTCCGGGGTGCTGAGTTGCTCGCGCACGCGCTTTAGCGTTACTGCAGGAAAATCAGGCTTGCTAAACAGGTCAAAAGGAAATGCGTTCGGGGTAGACATTCTTAGCTGCGACCTTTCTTGTTTGCTGCCTTATCGTTCCACTTAGCTGCCTGCGGGAAGGCTTCGGCAACGGCGTCGAAAGCCATGCCGAAGCTATCGAAGGCGCTCAAGACGAAGCTGCCTAGCTGGTTAGAGCTAAGGCCGATGCCTACGCCCATCGCGCGGTTGGCGCAGATGGCAATTTCTTCTTCCTCCTGCTTGGCGCCCGCGCCAGTGCCTTTCGGACGGAAGTCATAACTTAAGGTCGGCGCGGACATGTTCCAATTGAATTCCGCAATGAATGCGCCAACCTTGTCTTCCGCGCTTGCCGGGAGGCGACCTTCCCACACCGCGAAGGCACTTAAGGTGTCATCCTCGATGTCGAAGTGGATGGTGATGTGTGGCAAACCAGTCTGCAGCACCAAGCCTTCGCCGACGCCAGCTTCTGCGCCATCGCCGTCAGCGGCAGCGTCCTCCCGGGCGGGGTCTTCGATTTTGTCGAGTAGGACGTAATCGGCCTCGAGCTGCTCGAAGAGCTCTGCGAGCCGGTGAATGTTGACTTCAGAGATGGACTGGTTGGTCACAACGCACGCTTTCTAGAGGTGTTTCGCGGGGTTAAAGGAGCGCTATTCGCCGGCTGAGCTAGCCTCGCCAGCCTGGGCTGCGGTTTCGGAACCGAGCTTGGCCATCTCCTCGGCGGAGGCAACCATGGAATCCTGAGCGCCGATGACGCCGTCGACGGCAACCTTCAAAGCAGCGGTCAGCTGCTCATCGGACAGTCCAGCGGCGCAGGGGATATCGCGCTCGGTACGTACGACAAGCAGGTTCTCGTGCTCGGAGATAACGGCACGTGCGCCGAAAGCGACGGAGTTGATCTGGTTTGCGGCTAGGAACAGGCCAGCATCGGCCTGGGTGTAGACGGCGTCGGTTGGCACATCGCAGCGCACGATGGCGACGGAATCCAGAACCGCGAACAGGCAAGGCAGGCCGTTCAAGTTAGCGGTAGCGGCATCGTCGCGGCCTTCGACCTTGGTCAACTCGATGTCGAAGGTCTGCATTGCGCTAATGATGCGGTCGAGCGTGACCTGCGGCTGAGCATAAGCTTGATTAGTCATTTTCGTGTTCCTCCCAGGTGACGAGTTGCGGGTACTGCTGCTCAATCCAAGCGAAAGACTGCAGGATGGCGTCCAAGGTGGACATAACGAAAGCGCCCAGCTGGTTGCGGGAAGCACCGTGGGTGGTGTCCAGCTCGCGCACGCCGGAGACCGCCAAGGTATTTTCCGGGCCTTCGAAGAAGCGGAAGGTCGGCGCAAAGTGGTTCTGGTTCCACTGGTTAATGTGCATCAGAAGGTTCGGGCCCTCAGATGCCGGAATGGTGCCGCGCCACACGGAATCGGCGGTGATGGCGTTCTCGCGCAGCTGGAATGCGATGGCTGCGTTCGAGAAACCAGTGCGCAGCATCTTGACGGTCTTTTCTTCAGAAACTGGCTGTTCTTCGATGCGGTACTCCAACTTCTCAGAGTCGAAGATTTCCGCAATGCGCTCGAGCGTCACTGGCTCGATAGGGGTATCGGGCAAGATGGTTGGTTGACCATCGGCTTGATCAGTCACTGAAAATAATCCTCACGTTGCTTACATGGTGAATAAATCGGAATCTTGATCAAGGCTACCGGAGCCGGGATGCGTGCCTGCTAGTTGGCCGCCCGCGTGGCGGGAGTCCACAACTCCTCGCCTCCTAGCTCGTGTGCAAGCGCAGCTGCGACTGTGGAGTAACGGAAGGTGTGGCCGAGCTCCTTCAGGCGGGCCGGGATGACCTTCTGGTTAGCCAGAGCGAGCTCGCTTGCGCCCTCCTTGCCCAAGAGCAGTGCCGGGCCGAAAGTTGGAATGGGCACGACCGCTGGGCGCTTGAGCTCCTCACCGAGCGCATGGACAAAATCCTTGTTAAGGACCGGGGTAGGCGAGGCGGCGTTGACTGGGCCAGCAAGTTGCGAATCGACTGCTGCGCGGAAGTAGATATCAGTCAGATCATCCATGGCGACCCAGCTGTACCAGAATTCGCCCTTGCCAAACGCGCCGCCGAGTCCTGTAGAAAACAGCGCCCGTAAAAGCGGTAGCAAGCCGGAATTGCCGGAGAGGGCGATTCCGGTGCGAACATTGACCACACGCTTTCCGGCCTCCCGGGCAGGTTCGCAGGCGCCCTCCCAATCACTGACCACGTCAGCCAAGAAGCCGTCACCGCGACTGGACTCTTCAGTCAGCTCGGTATCGCCCCGGTCGGTGCCGTAGATGCCGATTGCCGATGCACAGACCATTGCCTTGAGCTCAGGCGTTGCGGCGGCAACCTCAGCGAGCAGCTGTGTCGGGTCCACGCGAGAATCCCGTATGTCTGCCTTATGGGTGGCGTTGAAGCGGCCGAAAATGGGTTCGCCGGCCAAATGAATAAGGACGTCGACGCCCTCCAAGAGATCCGGCGCTGGCAGGTTCGGGCGCCATTGGCGCTGGCCGGGCTTCGGGGTATTACGCACCAGCTGGATAACCTGGTGTCCTGCCGTGGTCAGCTGCGCGGTGAGCTTTCGTCCCACACCGCCACGGGAGCCAGTGATGGCGAAAACCAACGGGCGGACATTGTTCGAAGAATCGACAGCCGGTGCCGTGGCGTGGGTGTCAAGGTCGCGCAGACGGTTCAAAAACTGGAAGTCCTCGATGAGCTGGTGTTGGCGATAGGCGAAGACGGAGTTAACAGCCCATGACGGAATGCGGGTGTCGACGGTGTCGGTGATTTGGGTAGCGCCAGCATCGTTATCGGAACCGGTAGTGGCATCGGCAAAGAGATGGTGATGGCGCCATGTGGCCCAGGAGCGCATGGGAGCGTTGAGGCAAACGTCGCTGAAGCTGACGTTGGTTTGGAAGCGTGAAAGGTCGTGGCGGGCAACCCACTTGAGGCCGCCCGGCAGGCCCAGGATCGAGGTGCCATCAGCCAAGGATTCTGTCTGCTTTAACGGGGTCATGAAAGTAAAAGGAGGAGTAAGGCGCGCTAGTGCGCCGCGACGGGTATGCCATTGCCATACCTGCTCGCGTGGGGCTGGAACTTCGTGTTTGGCCGAAAAGCTCACGTGGTTTTGGTCTTCCTCTCCATTATATCTATGCCGATTGCGCAGGATATTGATACCGACTGTACGGGACAAGAATTCAGCGGATTTAGGTGCCAGTACGGCGGACTCATGGGGAGCCCAAATACTTTTTATTCCCTAAACATTAACAATTGGGCGAGAAGCGCCGAAGTTCAACCGGAACTAGTGTGCAGGCTCACACCTGCGAGCGGGGTTGGGTAGGCTGCGCTGACCGCCGCGATACGTGAAAAGGTCGGCGAAATTGAGATCGTTGCTACTTGTGGGGGTAGTAGCTGAATGAAACGACTTCGAGGAACTATAGGTTGATGCTAAAATCATCGTTGTCCATGTGAGCAACCACGTTGCTCGGACGCTTGAGGCAATTTTCCGCCCACGGTGGGCGCAAAGTTACTTCATTCCCATTTACCGGCATCCTTTAAAGACCGCACTGTGAGGCGGGGAAGGAGGTCACGATGAGTGGAATTGACACCAACGCGGAGTCTAACGAGCTGTTGAGCTCTGATGACGTCGCGCGCACTGTCGCACGCATCGCGCACCAGATCATTGAAAAGACGGCGCTCGACTCTGAGAACGCAACTCGGGTCGTACTCCTTGGCATTCCCTCTGGTGGCGTGCCATTGGCTCAGCGTCTTGCACAAAAAATTGCGGAATTTTCCGGCGTAGAAATCCTATGGGGATCCCTAGACATCACGCTCTATCGCGACGATCTCCACAACAAGCCGCACCGCGCATTGCAGCCCACCAAAATTCCGAACGGTGGTATCAACGGCGCGACCGTCATCCTGGTCGATGACGTCCTATATTCCGGTCGCTCCATTCGCGCTGCACTTGATGCGCTGGCCGACGTTGGCCGTCCGGAAATCATTCAGCTCGCAGTCCTCGTGGACCGCGGCCATCGCCAGCTGCCGATTCGCGCAGACTACGTCGGCAAAAACATTCCAACGGCACGCGACGAAGATGTCATCGTCTACAACGCCGAAATTGATGGCCGGGACGCGGTAGTCCTGACCCGCAAGACCGCGGAGGCTTAAAATGAAGCACCTACTTTCCATTGCTGATCTCAACAAAGACGAAATCGTTGGTCTGCTCGATGAGGCAGACCGTTTCCACGAAGCGCTTGAAGGCCGGGAAGTGAAGAAGCTTCCGACCCTTCGCGGACGTACCGTCTTTACACTGTTCTATGAAAACTCCACTCGTACCCGCTCCTCTTTTGAGACGGCGGGTAAGTGGATGTCCGCAGACGTCATCAACCTGTCGACCTCGACGTCGTCAGTGAAAAAGGGCGAGTCCTTGAGGGACACCGGCCTCACGCTTAGCGCTGTCGGTGCGGATGCCATCATCATTCGCCATGCATCGTCTGGCGCGCCGCAGCAGTTGGCGGGTTGGGTAGCGCCTAACGGCGATGGCCCTTCCGTTATTAACGCCGGCGATGGTGCACATCAGCACCCAACGCAGGCGCTTCTCGACGCCGTGACCATGCGCCAGCGACTTGGCATCAAGGGCGGCAACTTCTCCGGGCTCAAGGTCAAGATTGTGGGTGACTGCCTGCACTCCCGCGTGGTTCGCTCGAACGTTGACCTTCTTAACACCCTCGGTGCGGAAGTCACCCTTGTGGCTCCGCCTACTCTTCTCCCATTCGGCGTCGATACCTGGCCGGTCAAGGTCTCCTATGACTTTGATTCCGAGCTGGCCGACGCAGACATCGTCATGATGCTGCGCGTTCAGGCAGAACGCATGAACGGCGGCTTCTTCCCATCGCACCGCGAGTACGCGAACCTTTATGGCCTGTCCAAGGCGCGCGCCGCAGCCATGAAGAAGGACGCAATCGTAATGCACCCGGGCCCAATGCTGCGCGGTATGGAAATCAACTATGCCGTTGCTGACTACGACAAGGCGGCAGTCTTGCAGCAGGTAAACAACGGCGTATACGCCCGCATGGCGGTGCTGTTCACGCTGTTGACCAACGGAGAACACGCCGGAATCTAATTCAGCCGGAATCAAGAAAAGGGAAGAGAGTAAGAGACCATGACTAACTATCCAGAAACCGGCCGTCTTTCTGCCGCTGCGGAAAAGCGATTGCTGATTAAGAACGTGCGCCCCTACGGCGAGGGAGAGCCAGTGCAGGTGCTCATCGCCGACGGTGTCATTGCGGATATGGGCGCTGACCTTGAGTCAAGCGCGCAGTTCGATGAGGCAATCGACGCCGAAGGCAACGTGCTGCTGCCGGGCTTGGTCGATATGCACGTGCACTTGCGCGAGCCAGGCCGCGAGGACACTGAGACCATCGAAACCGGTTCCCGCGCTGCTGCCAAGGGCGGCTTTACCGCCGTATTTACCATGGCCAACACCAACCCGGTGACCGATCAGCCGATTATCGCGGAGTCCGTTTGGGCTAAGGCACAGGAGCTCGGCCTGTGCGACGTTCACCCGGTGGGTTCTATTACCAAGGGTCTGGAGGGTAAGACCCTCACCGAGTTCGGCATGATGGCGCGCTCGGACGCGAAAGTGCGCATGTTCTCCGATGATGGCAAGTGCGTGCAGGACCCGCAGTTGATGCGCCGCGCGCTCGAATACGCCAAGGGCTTGGACGTCTTGCTCGCGCAGCACGCGGAAGACCACCGCATGACCGAGGGCGCATCTGCCCACGAGGGGGAGACGGCAGCCAAGCTGGGCCTGCGCGGCTGGCCGCGCGTGGCGGAAGAGTCCATCGTCGCCCGCGATGCACTGCTGGCGCGTGACTACGGCAATCGCATGCACATCTGCCATGCATCCACCGAGGGCACCGTCGAGCTGCTGAAGTGGGCAAAGGGCCAGGATATTCCACTGACTGCGGAGGTTACCCCGCATCACCTGCTGCTTACTGATGAAAAACTGGTGAGCTATGACGGCGTCTTTCGCGTGAATCCGCCGCTGCGCGAGGAGCGCGACACCTTGGTTCTGCGCCAGGCGCTGCTCGACGGCGTCATCGACGTCGTGGCAACCGACCACGCACCGCATGGTTCCGAAGACAAGTGCGTTGAGTTCGAAAACGCGAAGCCAGGCATGCTGGGCCTTGAGTCCTCGCTGGCGATTATCGCCAAGATTTTCGTGGCCTCCGGTCTCGCAGACTGGCGCTTCGTCGCCCGTGTGATGTCGGAGCGCCCGGCAGAGATCACCAAGCTGCCGGACCACGGCCGTCCGATCGCAGTGGGCGAGCCCGCCAACCTCACCATCGTGAACCCCGAGCACAAGTGGGTCTCCGATTCCACCACGCTGGCTTCGAAGTCTGAGAATAACCCTTATGAGGGCGAGGAGTTCAGCGCACGCGTCACCCACACTATTCTGCGCGGCACCGTGACCTACGAACTGGCCGCAGACGAAGCTGAAGGCAAGTAACCTTGCACCCTATAGACCCACCAAGCCACAGAAAGGCCACATTGTGACTGAGACTAAACCAGCAAGAATCCCGGCAATTCTCGTGCTGGCTGATGGCCGCACTTTCCACGGATACGGCTTTGGTGCCACCGGCACCACCCTCGGTGAGGCAGTGTTCAGCACTGCAATGACTGGTTACCAGGAAACTTTGACTGACCCTTCCTACCACCGCCAGATCGTCGTTTCTGCAGCGCCGCACATTGGTAACACCGGCTGGAACGACGAAGACAACGAGTCTCATGGCAACCAGATTTGGGTTGCCGGCCTGGTTATTCGTGACCTCGCACAGCGCGTATCTAACTGGCGCGCGGAGCGTTCCCTTTCGGATGAGATGGAAGCCCAAGGCATCATCGGCATCCGCGGAATCGATACCCGCACCTTGGTTCGTCACCTGCGCAACTATGGCTCCATCGCCGCCGGTTTGTTCTCCGGTGAGGACGCGCAGCGCCCAGTAGAGGAGCTGCTTGAGGAGGTCAAGGGCCAGCCATCGATGGAGGGCCTGGATCTATCTGAGCAGGTCGCTACCGAAAAGCCATATACCGTGGCGGAAGAAGGCGAAAAGAAGTTCACCGTCGTGGCCTACGACATGGGTGTTAAGACCGCTACGCCGGGCAACTTTGCCAAGCGCGGCATTGAGACCATCGTGGTACCGGCTAATACCCCTTATGCTGAGATTAAGCAGTACAACCCGGATGGCGTCTTTGTCTCGAATGGCCCTGGTGACCCAGCTACCGCCGACAAAATGGTGGCCATCGTCCGCGACATCCTGGATGCCCGCATTCCCTTCTTCGGAATCTGCTTTGGCAACCAGATTCTAGGCCGCGCGCTGGGCCTAGACACCTTCAAGATGAAGTTCGGGCACCGTGGCATCAACGTACCGGTACGCAACGTCTTGACCGGCAAGATCGACATCACCGCGCAAAACCATGGCTTTGCCATCGCTAGTCCGTCTGGCCAGGAGAACCCGGCTGGCGAGGAATTCGATACCGACTTCGGCCGCGGCATCGTCACCCATACCTGTCTCAACGACAACACGATTGAGGGCGTAGCGCTCAAGGACGGAATGGCTTTCTCCGTTCAGTATCACCCAGAGTCCGCTGCGGGCCCGCATGACGCAAACCCGCTGTTTGATCAGTTCGTTGAGCTGATGACCGAAAAGACCCCTAACAAGTAGGCACCAGGAAGAGGATTAGAAACTTATGCCAAAGCGTAACGATGTAAACCACGTCCTGGTTATCGGTTCTGGCCCAATTGTTATCGGCCAGGCCTGCGAGTTCGACTACTCCGGCACCCAGGCTTGCCGCGTGCTGAAGGAAGAAGGCCTGCGTGTCACGCTGGTCAACTCCAACCCGGCAACCATCATGACGGACCCAGAATTCGCAGACCACACCTACGTGGAGCCGATTGACCCTGAGTTCATCGAAAAGATCATTGTTAAGGAACAGCAAGAAGGCCACAAGATTGATGCGGTGCTTGCAACCCTGGGCGGACAAACCGCACTGAATGCTGCGGTGCAGTTGGACCGCGCAGGCATCTTGGACAAGTACGGCATCGAGCTCATCGGCGCCGACATTGAGGCGATTGAGCGTGGTGAGGACCGCCAGAAGTTCAAGGACATCGTCGAGTCCATCGGCGGCGAGTCCGCGCGTTCCCGCGTGTGCCACAACATGGACGAGGTGCACGAGACCGTCGCAGAGCTCGGCCTGCCGGTAGTCGTGCGTCCTTCTTTCACCATGGGCGGCTTGGGCTCTGGCCTGGCTTATAACCAGGAAGATCTCGACCGCATCGCAGGCGGCGGCCTAGCTGCTTCACCCGAGGCAAACGTGCTCATCGAGGAATCCATCCTCGGTTGGAAGGAATTCGAGCTGGAGCTCATGCGCGACGGCGACGATAACGTCGTGGTCATTGCCTCCATCGAAAACGTCGATGCCTTGGGCGTGCACACCGGTGATTCCGTCACCGTTGCTCCGGCTCTGACCTTGACCGACCGCGAGTACCAGAAGATGCGTGACCTCGGCATTGCGATTATTCGCGAGGTCGGCGTTGACACCGGCGGCTGCAACATCCAGTTCGCCGTCAACCCGGTTGATGGCCGCATCATCGTCATCGAGATGAACCCGCGTGTGTCTCGTTCCTCCGCGCTGGCTTCCAAGGCCACCGGCTTCCCAATCGCGAAGTTGGCAGCCAAGTTGGCAATCGGCTACACCCTTGACGAAGTACAAAACGACATCACCGGCGTTACCCCTGCGGCATTCGAGCCGACCTTGGACTACGTCATCGTCAAGGCACCACGCTTTGCCTTTGAGAAGTTCCCGGGCGCTGATGACACCCTGACCACCACGATGAAGTCCGTCGGCGAGGCCATGGGCATCGGCCGTAACTACATCGCCGGTCTCAACAAGGTCATGCGCTCCCTGGAGTCCAAGCAGCACGGCTTCTGGACCCGCCCGGATGAGTACTTCGCCGGCGATCGCGCGACGGACCTGGATGCAGTGCTCAAGGACTTAGAGCGTCCGACCGAGGGCCGCATGTACGACGTAGAACTGGCTTTCCGCCTCGGCGCTAGCGTCGAACAGCTCTACGAGCACTCCCAGATCGACCCATGGTTCCTTGCTGAGCTCAAGGCCTTGGTTGACTTCCGCGAGGAGCTGCTGAACGCACCGGTCCTGGACGCGCAGCTGTTGCGTGAGGCGAAGTTCTACGGGCTTTCCGACGCCCAGATTGCCGCCCTGCGTACCGAGTTCGCTGGCGAAGATGGCGTGCGATCCCTGCGCTGGTCGCTGGGCATTCGCCCGGTCTACAAGACGGTCGATACTTGTGCTGGCGAGTTCGAGGCGCAGACCCCGTACCATTACAGCTCCTACGAGCTGGACCCAGACGCAGAGTCCGAGGTCAAGCCGATGCCTGCCGATAAGTTGGGCAAGGTCATCATTTTGGGCTCTGGCCCGAACCGTATTGGCCAGGGCATCGAGTTCGACTACTCCTGCGTCCACGCAGCGTTGGAGCTGTCCGAGCGCGGCTACGAGACCGTCATGGTCAACTGCAACCCGGAGACGGTCTCAACTGACTATGACACCGCTGACCGCCTGTACTTCGAGCCGTTGACCTTCGAGGACGTTATGGAGGTCTACCACGCGGAGTTGCAGTCCGGCCCTGTTGCCGGCGTCATCGTTCAGCTCGGCGGCCAGACTCCGCTGGGCCTTGCAGAGCGCCTGACCGAGGCTGGTGTTCCAGTCGTCGGTACCTCCGCTGCGGCAATCGACTTGGCTGAGGACCGCGGCGAGTTCGGCAAGGTACTGGCAGAAGCAAAGCTTCCAGCGCCAGATTTCGGCACCGCAACCTCCTTCGAGGAGGCACGTTCTGTAGCCCGCGACATCGGCTACCCGGTCCTGGTTCGTCCTTCCTACGTGCTCGGCGGCCGTGGCATGGAGATTGTCTACGATGAGGACTCCCTGCGTGACTACATCGACCGCGCAACGGAAATCACCTCCGACCACCCTGTATTGGTGGACCGCTTCCTCGACAACGCAATCGAGATTGACGTGGATGCTCTCTGCGATGGCGAAGAGGTCTACTTGGCCGGCGTGATGGAGCATATCGAGGAGGCCGGCATTCACTCCGGTGACTCCTCCTGTGCACTGCCACCGATGACTCTGGGGCCTGAAGACATCGATAATGTTCGCCGCTCCACCCGCGCGCTAGCTAAGGGCATCGGTGTACAGGGCCTGATGAACGTGCAGTACGCGCTGAAGGATGACACGCTGTACGTCATCGAGGCGAACCCGCGCGCATCGCGCACCGTGCCTTTTGTTTCCAAGGCCACCGGCGTGCCGCTGGCTAAGGCTGCAGCTCGCGTCATGATGGGCGAGTCCATCGCTAATCTGCGTGCAGAAGGCATGCTGCCTACCGAGGTTGATGGTGGTTCCTTGCCACTGGAGCACCCGATTGCGGTCAAGGAAGCTGTGCTGCCTTTCAACCGCTTCCGCCGCCCAGACGGCACGCTGCTTGATACCTTGCTCTCCCCAGAGATGAAGTCCACGGGCGAGGTCATGGGCCTAGCAAGCAACTTCGGCGCGGCTTTTGCCAAGGGCGAAATCGCTGCCTTCGGCCACTTGCCGACTGAGGGCACGGTCTTCGTCTCCGTGGCTAACCGCGACAAGCGCACCCTCATCTTCCCAATCCAGCGTCTGGCCTTCATGGGCTACAACATCGTGGCTACCGCAGGCACCGCGCAGATGCTGCGCCGCAACGGCGTGGAGTGCGAGGTAGCGGTCAAGGTCTCCGAGGCAGCAGATGGCCAGGAGTCCATCGTTGACCAGATTCTTGCCGGCAAGGTCGACCTCATTCTCAATACCCCGGCTGGTTCAGACAACGCACGCCACGACGGCTACGACATCCGCGCGGCGGCTGTTTCCGTGGGCGTTCCGCTTGTTACCACCGTCCAGGGCGTTACCGCTGCGGTCCAGGGCATCGAGGCGCTGCGCATCGGCAACCTTGAGGTACGTGCACTGCAGGAGCTTGAGCATGACGCAAAGCACTAGCACCTTCGGTGAGCGGCTCGTCGCTGCCGGTGCCGAGCGCGGCAGGCTGTGCGTGGGCATCGACCCGCATGCGCATCTGCTGCGTGCTTGGGGCTTAAACGACGACGTCGATGGGCTACGGAGATTCGCGCGTACCTGCGTGGAGGCATTCGCCGAGACCGTCGCAATGGTTAAGCCGCAGGTGGCCTTCTTCGAGCGCTTTGGGTCTGCGGGCTTTGCGGTGTTGGAAGAGACCCTGCGGGACTTGCGTGAAGCAGGTTGCTTGACGCTTGCCGACGCCAAGCGTGGCGACATCGGCTCCACGATGGCCGGCTATGCTGCTGCATGGCTTAGCGATGATTCGCCGTTGTCCGCGGATGCAGTGACCGTCTCTCCATATCTAGGAGTCGGTTCGCTCCAGCCGGTGTTCGACCTGGCGGAAGAAAAGGGCAGGGGAGTCTTCGTTCTGGCTGCAACTTCCAACCCGGAGGCCGTGGCGTTTCAGTCCATCATGGACGAAGAAGGCGTGACGCTGGCGCAGGGCGTGGTCAACCAATGCGCCGCGCTCAATGCCGCGTACAAAGTCGCAGGACGTCCGGGCAACGTCGGCGTCGTAGTCGGCGCCACGCTTGCGCAGCCGCCTGTCCTAGACGAGCTGAACGGCCCGGTTTTGCTGCCGGGCGTCGGTGCCCAAGGTGCTACTGCGCAGGACGTGAAAGTAATCACTGCGGCGGCCCCGCAGTTGGGTTTCGCCAACGTTTCCCGTTCGGTCCTTTCCGCTGGCCCGCAGGTTGTTGACCTGCGTGAAGCAGTGAAATCTTCCCTGGCAGAGGCCACCGAAGAGACCGCTTTTTAAGGTTATGGCGCGGCCGATTATAAGGCCCGCCATTTACCTGGTACTTTGAGAAACGCACCGCGATGACGTGCAGGAATTCCGTACAATACGGACCCAAATGATGTCATCGCGTAATCACCAGTGCTAGGATTGCCAGAAGTCGGTTCGCGCCGAGCCTGTGACTAGTGGTTTTAGTCGTTTTGCTCGGCACAGCGGGATTTTGATTCCCGTTTTCGCGACCGAATTCTGGTAAGACTTACTGGACGTAAATTATCAATCTAATGAAATCGGAGGAAACCCGTGGCCCTTCCAAAGTTGACTGATGAGCAGCGCAAGGAAGCTCTCGCAAAGGCCGCTGAGGCCCGCAAGGCTCGCGCCGAGCTCAAGGCTGCGCTGAAGCGCGGCGAAACCAACCTGAAGGACGTTCTGGACAAGGCTGAGACCGACGAGATCATCGGTAAGACCAAGGTCTCCGCTCTCCTCGAAGCTTTGCCGAAGGTTGGCAAGGTCAAGGCTAAGGAAATCATGGAAGATCTCGAGATTGCTCAGACCCGTCGTCTGCGCGGCCTCGGCGATCGTCAGCGCCGTGCCCTGCTCGAGCGCTTCGGCTACGGCGAATAAGATTCGCGATGTCTGACGCAACTGCACGCGGTAGCCTGGTCGTTCTGGCTGGGCCTTCCGCCGTGGGCAAGTCCACTGTGGTTTCGCGTCTGCGCGATGACGTCGACAAGCTGTACTTCAGCGTCTCAATGACGACGCGTCAACCCCGACCTGGTGAGCAGGACGGGGTTGACTATTTCTTCGTTACTCCTGAAGCTTTCCAGCAGCGCATTGACGCCGGTGAAATGCTCGAATGGGCGGATATTCATGGCGGGCTCCAGCGCTCCGGCACTCCTGCACAGCCTGTAAAGGAAGCAATGGAGGCAGGTCGCCCCGTACTCGTAGAGGTGGACCTGGAAGGCGCTCGCAACGTCAAGGCCGCACTGCCGGAAGCTAAGACCGTGTTCTTGGCGCCGCCGTCATGGGAGGTGCTCGTTGAGCGCCTGACCGGCCGTGGTACCGAGCCGCAGGACGTCATCGACCGTAGGCTTAAGACCGCACACGCTGAACTTGCCGCACAAGACGAGTTCGAGCACGTCGTTGTCAATGAAAATCTTGACGACGCCGTGGCAGCTATTAGTGCTATCCTGCAGGGATAGAACTAGATTTTGACCATTTCCAAGTGAAGTAAAGGTGCATGTGACTAACGTGACCACCCCTGCTAATGCTGAGGCCCCGAAGCCAGAGCCAGTGTTCGATCCGCCAGTGGGCATTACTGCTCCGCCGATCGACGAGCTCCTCGATAAGGTCTCGTCCAAGTACGCTCTGGTGATCTTCGCCGCTAAGCGCGCGCGTCAGATCAACAGCTACTACCAAGAGCAGGATGAGGGTGTCTTCGAGTTTGTCGGTCCTCTGGTAACCCCTGAGGCGGGCGAGAAGCCGCTTTCCATCGCTCTGCGTGAGATTGAAGCTGGTCTCCTCGATCACGAGGAAGGAAAGTAAAAGCTTTTAAATAGGCTTTGTCAGGCCCAGGTATCCTGCCGCCATCTTGGCGGGGGAACCTGGGCCTTTTGGCTTCTTGCAGGCGAATGATTTCCGGCCTGTAGAATTGGCCGGGTGAATCAAGCGAAACTTCATTCTTCTGCATCTTCTTCCGCGCCTTCTACTGCATCAGAAACATCCGCTCGGCCGCGCAATATCGTGGTGGGAGTAGCCGGTGGTATCGCCGCATACAAGGCTTGCCATTTAGTCCGCGACTTCAAAGAACACGGAGATAACGTCCGCGTTGTGCCAACTCAAGCGGCGCTTAAGTTTGTTGGGGCGGCTACCTTTGAGGCGCTTTCTGGCAACCCCGTGAGCACCACGGTTTTCGATGATGTGGATTCAGTCCAGCACGTCAATATTGGTCAGCACGCAGATGCCGTAGTTGTAGCTCCCGCCACGGCCGATGTGATCGCCCGCATCGCCGCTGGCCGTGCCGATGACTTGCTGACGGCCACGGTGCTGGTGGCGACCTGCCCTGTCATCGTTGTTCCTGCAATGCACACCGAGATGTGGCAGAACCCGGCCACGGTGGATAGCGTTGCCACCTTGCGGCGCCGCGGAATCACCGTGATGGAGCCAGCACACGGCCGCCTAACCGGCCGCGATTCGGGCCCGGGGCGTTTGCCCGAGCCAGAGCAGATTGCCGAGCTCGTGCGCACCGAGTTGGCGGGCTACCGCATGGGCCAGGGGCTTGCAGGCAAGAATGTCGTTATTTCTGCAGGCGGTACGCAGGAGAACCTTGACCCGGTGCGTTACTTGGGTAACCGTTCCTCCGGCCGGCAAGGCTTCGCACTTGCCGAGATTGCCGCACAACGCGGCGCGAACGTCACCCTCGTCGCCGGTAACACGGAGAAGCTGCCTGTTCCGTCTGGGGCAAAGGTTCGCAACGTTGTTTCGACGGCGGAGCTACAGGCGGCGATGGAGGAGGAAGCGCGCGATGCGGACGTGGTCATCATGGCCGCTGCCGTGGCCGATTACCGCCCGGCACACATTGCAGAGTCAAAGATGAAGAAAGGCCAGGCAGATGCCGAGCTTTCTAGCATTCAGCTAGTGGAGAACCCTGATGTGCTCAAAGGGATCGTCGCCAAGCGTGATGCAGGCGAGCTTAACCCCAATGCCGTCGTCGTGGGCTTTGCCGCGGAGACCGGCGATGCCACCCATTCCGCGCTCGATTTTGCCAAGGAAAAGTTTTTAAAGAAGGGCTGTGACCTCTTGATGGCCAACGAGGTTGGCGAGGGTAAGGTTTTTGGGCAGTCCGATAGCGAGGGCTGGATTTTAAGCCGCGATGCGGCGCCACAAGTGGTTGCTCACGGCTCAAAGCATGTGGTCGCGTCCCAAATCCTCGACGCAGTACAAGAGATAATGAGCAACTAGGCCAAGGCCTAATTGATTTAATAGACCGCTTGGTCTATGCTGGCTAGTTGTTAAAGCTTGGGGCCAGAACCATGCATCGAACGCTAAAAGAGCTTTCGCTAGTTAAGCTTTTCTGTCTGCACTAAGGAATATCTGTGACTTTAAACCCTGCACCGGCTACCCGTTTGTTCACCAGCGAATCCGTGACTGAGGGGCATCCGGACAAGATCTGTGACGCTATCTCTGACACCATTTTGGATGCGCTGCTGGAAAAGGATCCGAAGGCGCGCGTGGCAGTGGAAACCCTCGTGACCACCGGCCAGGTTCACATCGTCGGCGAGGTTCGCACCACCGGCTACGTAGAAATCCCGCAGTTGGTCCGCAAGACCTTGACGGACATCGGCTTTACCTCCTCCGACGTTGGATTCGATGGCCACACCTGCGGCGTTAACGTCGCCATCGGCGAGCAGTCCCAGGAAATTGGCGCGGGCGTCGATACCTCTACCGAGGCCCGCGATCGTTCCGATGACTACGACGAGGAAAACGATACCGCCGGTGCCGGTGACCAAGGCTTGATGTTCGGCTACGCCACCAACGAGACCGATGAGTTCATGCCGCTGCCTATCGCACTGGCACATCGCCTTTCGCGCCGCTTGACCGAGGTGCGCAAGCAGGGCATCGTCGATCACCTGCGCCCAGACGGCAAGACCCAGGTGACCTTCGCCTACACCGACGATAACCAACCTTCCCACTTGGACACCGTGGTTATCTCCACCCAGCACGATCCCGAGGTTTCCCAGGAATGGCTCATGGAGCAACTGCGCGAGCACGTCGTGGAATGGGTTATCAAGGACGCCAAGCTCGAGCACTTCTACGGCGGGGACACCACGCTGCTGGTCAACCCTTCCGGCTCCTTCATCTTGGGTGGTCCGATGGGCGATGCTGGCCTCACCGGCCGCAAAATCATTGTCGATACCTACGGCGGCATGGCTCGCCACGGCGGTGGCGCGTTCTCCGGCAAGGACCCGAGCAAGGTGGACCGCTCTGCGGCCTACGCCATGCGCTGGGTAGCTAAGAACATCGTCGCTGCGGATTTGGCTGACAAGGCTGAGGTCCAGGTCGCCTACGCCATCGGCCGTGCGAAGCCGGTGGGCCTGTACGTCGAGACCTTTGGCACTGCGAAACACGGGCTTGACGACGCCACGATTCAGGCCGCCGTCAACAAGGTCTTCGATTTGCGCCCGGCCGCTATCATCCGCGATCTCGACTTGCTGCGTCCCATCTACCGCCAGACCGCAGCCTACGGCCACTTCGGCCGCACCGACATTGAGCTGCCATGGGAGTCCACCGACCGTGCCGTCGCACTGCGTGAGGCTGCCGGCCTGTAGTATCAGAGCCTATGCCAGCTAGAACACCCGCCGCCCATAAACCGGTCGCGCGGGTGTTGCCTTTATTGGGCGTCGCCCACCTAGACCGCGGCTTCGATTATCGCGTCGACGAATCGCAGTCGGCTGCTGCTAAGCCCGGCGTGCGCGTGCGCATCCGCTTCAATGGGCGGCTGACAGACGCCATCGTTTTGGAGCGCCGCAATGACAGCGAGTTCGACGGCCAGCTGCGCTATCTGGACCGCGTGATTTCGCCTTATGCGGTCTACTCAGCTGAGCTTGCCGAACTCATCGAGTCCCTCGCGGCCCGCTATGGGGCGGTGCGCTCAGACATTATTCGCTCCGCGATTCCGCCGCGGCATGCCAAGGCAGAAGAATCTGATCTCGCCACCCCGTGGGAGGAGATGGGCGAGGCACAAGAACCAGATCTTTCGGGGTGGTCGGCATATCAGCATGGTGAGTCCTTCGTGGACTCGGTATTGGCCGGTGGGCTGGCCCGCGCCGCATGGCAGATTGCGCCGGGCGATGACTGGGCGAGTGCCGTCGCGGCATTGGCCGCAAAAGTGGCACTCGACGGCGGCGGAGTCTTGCTCGTGGTGCCGGACCAACGCGGCGTCGACAAGCTGGAAAAGGCTTTGCGAAAAGTGGTCGCAGCCAAGCAGATCACCGTCTTGGGCAATGCCACGGGTCCGCAGGCACGCTACCGCCGATATCTTTCCGCTTTGGTGGGGCAGGCGCGCATTGTGTTGGGTACCCGCTCGGCGGCCTTTGCGCCGGTACAGAACCTACGCCTGGCGTTCATTTTTGATGATGGCAACGACAACCTCGTAGATAACCTAAAACCCTATGTCCACACCCGCGAGGTGCTGACCACGCGCTCAGCTAAGGAAGGCTGCAGTCTGATTCTGGCGGGGCATGCCCGCAGCGCAGAGACACAGCTGCTGGTCGAATCTGGGTGGGCGCATGACCTGCTTGCTAGTGAATCCACGCTGGAAACACGGCGTCCAGCAATGACTGCGGTAGGGGCGTTTGGCCTGCAGGTTGCGCGCGATCTGCAGGGCGGAACCACCTCGGTTACAGGGCCTGCCTTCCAAGCTGCGAAGCGTGCGCTGGACCGTGCGCAGCCGGTGCTCGTGCAGGTCCCACGGAAGGGCTACGCACCAATTCTAGCTTGCGGCAATTGCCGAGCCCCCGCGCGCTGCCGCCACTGTAACGGCCCCTTGGGTCTTGCCGCCGATAGACGCGGGGGAGATACGCACCATGCCTCCTTGCCCACGTGTCGGTGGTGTGGCCGCATCGAGTCGAAATTCCGCTGTGTCGAATGCGGCTCGCCGCGGCTGCGGGCTATCGTACTGGGCTCTGAGCGCACGGCGGAAGAGTTGGGACGGGCGTTTCCGAGTACCCGCATCGTTGTTTCGGGCGGCAACAAGGTCGTAGACGAGGTCGCAGATGAGGCGGCACTGGTCATCGCAACGCCGGGCGCAGAACCGGCCGTCGCCCACGGCGGGCACTACGGCGCAGCTTTGCTGTTGGATGCAGGCACGCTGCTCAACCGCCAGGATCTGCGCGCCACGGAGGAAGCTCTCTCTAAGTGGGCGTCTGCAGCTACCTTGGTCTGTTCGCACAACATGGGCGGTGAAGTGGTCATCGCCGCTGACGGTGAACTGCCGGTCATTCAGTCCTTGCTGAATTGGGACATGGTTGGTGCCGCACGCCGTGAGCTGGCGGGGCGTCGGGAAGTGCGTTTCCCGCCAGCAGTGCACATGGCTGCGGTCGATGGTGCCGATGCCAGCCTGGATCACTTCATGTCTATTGCGGAGCTACCGGAAAACGTGGAGGTTTTGGGACCCGTACCGTTGCCACCGGGGCTGAGCCTGCCCGGCGAATATGACGAGCAGCGATTTGGGCCGCCGCAACGCGTACTGATTAGGACCCCGTTGGGCCCGCGTGCCCAATTGGGCAACGCCTTGCGTAAGGCCAATGCCGCCCGCAGCGCGCGCAAGGACGAGCTTCCTTTGCGCATCCAAGTCGATCCCATCCACATCGGCTAGTCCTTCCATACCCCGTTAGGCGGTGCCGGGGGATTGTTCCACTATTGTCGAGGGCAGCAAATAAAAGAAGAATCAACGTGGATGAGGCGAGGAAGGCTCCTATTAAATGGCACTAAGAGCAATCCGCATGTACGGCGACCCAGTTCTCACCTCCCGTGCGGTGGAGATTGAGAAATTCGATGCTTCACTTGCAGCGCTAGCGGCTGACATGCTGGAGACTATGGACGAGGCAGGCGGAGTAGGACTTGCGGCGAATCAGATTGGCTTGACCAAGCGCATCTTTGTCTACGATTGCTCGCACGTGCAAACGGGTTTGCGTGGCGCAATCATCAATCCCGTGTGGGAGCCCATCGGACAGGCGAAGCAGGATGGCCCTGAGGGCTGTCTTTCCATCCCTGGGATTTCTGAAAATACGGAGCGTTACGAAACCGTGGTTTTAAGCGGCCGCGATATCCGTGGTAACGCCATTTCTATGGTCGCCTCCGGGCTCATGGCGCGCTGTATCCAACACGAGACCGATCATCTCGATGGCGTGTTGTTCCTGGACCGGTTGACTAAGGAAAAGCGCAAGCAGGCCATGCAGGTAATCCGCAATTCTGACTGGTTTAATTCTTAAAAAACTACCTAGTATTTTTCAAAGCATATTTATAAAGGAGACGCCACAGCATGAGAATCATCTTCGCTGGAACGCCGGAACCCGCGGTCGTGGCACTGGAAAAGCTGATTGCCTCTGAACACGAAGTCGTCGCCGTACTTACCCGGCCGGATGCTCGCAAGGGGCGTGGGCGCAGTCTGCATCCGAGCCCGGTGAAAGAGCTGGCGCAAAAGCACGGCATAGAGGTGTTAACTCCTACCTCGCTGAAGCCGGATACCGAGGATGGAAAGGCGCTGCGTGAGCGCCTGCATGAGCTCGAACCGGCTGCGATTCCGGTGGTGGCGTATGGCAATCTGATTACACCGGACCTGCTGGATGTACCCGAGCACGGTTGGGTAAACCTGCACTTTTCTTTGCTCCCGGCATGGCGAGGGGCGGCGCCGGTCCAGGCAGCGATTGCGGCAGGCGATGAGCGCACGGGCGCTACCACCTTCCGCATCGATGAAGGCCTCGATACCGGTGAGATTCTCGGAGTCGTGGAGTCAGATATCTCGGAGACCGACACTGCCGATGACTTGCTGACCCGCCTGGCTTTTAAGGGGGCAGATCTGCTGGTTGAGACAATGGACGGTTTGGCAGCCGGCAGCATCACACCGCGCCCGCAGGAGGGCGAGGCCACGTACGCCTCCAAGATTGCGGTGGAGGACGCGCAAGTGGACTGGACGGCACCGGCTACCGTGGTGGATCGCCACATCCGCGCGCATACTCCGGGGCCAGGCGCTTGGACGCTGCTGGATTCTCAGCGCGTGAAGCTTTCTCCGCTAAGCCTTGTCGAGGAAGCTGAGTCTGGCGCGGCGCTTGCCGACGTCGCGCTCGAACCAGGTCAGGCGCACATCACGAAGAAGGCCGTATACGTTGGAACGGGCGAGGGGATTGTCAAGCTTGATCGCCTGCAACCCCCAGGAAAGAAGATGATGAACGCTGCAGACTGGGCACGCGGTCTTGGCGGCGCTAAAGAAGTGAGGTTTTCATGAGCGGCGGATTCCGTTCTCGTTCCAAGTCTGGAGACAAGCCTAAGGAAACGTCCCAGAATAAGGGGCGCGGTCAGTCTGGCAAACCTAATAAAGGTAATAGGCGGCCGGTGCGCAACAATGCGCGCGGCAGGAAGGAGAACCCTTCCTTCGTGAAAGCAGCGCGCCGCGCGGGCATCGATGTCCCGCGCGCGGTTGCCTACGAGGTACTGCGCCGCGTGCACAGTGATGATGCTTTTGCGAATCTCACCCTGCCGAAGGCGCTGCGCGTACACAAGTTGGAGGCCCGGGACGCAGCTTTCTGCACCGAGCTGACCTACGGGGCGTTACGCAGTGAGGGCGTGCTCGATGCCGTCATCGAAAAGTGCTCTTCCCGTGGGCTCGATGCCATCGCACCAGAGGTGCTCGACGCATTGCGTCTGGGTACCTATCAGGTGCTTTTCACCCGCGTTGAGGCTCACGCTGCGGTTGATACCACCGTGCGCTTGGTGGAGGCCGCCGGCTTCGAGAAGGCGAAGGGCTTTGCCAATGGCATTATGCGTACGGTAACGCGCACGCCTTCCGAGAAGTGGCTGGACAAGCTCGCGCCGAGTGGTGAGGTAGCAGCGCTTGCCTTCAAGCATGCGCACCCGACCTGGATTGCGGAATCCTTCGCCCGCGTCGTCGGCTTGGGCGAGCTGGAGGCCGCCTTGGAGGGGGATTCGCAGCGCCCGATCGTGCACTTGGTGGCACGTCCTGGTGAGATCAGTGCGGAGGAGCTGGCCCTTATGACCGGCAACGAGGAGGGCAAGTACTCGCCTTATGCGGTGTACATGTCTGCCGGTGATCCAGGCGATCTGGAGCCGGTCAAGCAAGGACTTGCCGCAGTGCAGGACGAGGGTTCGCAGCTTATCGCCCGCGCCGTTGCGGAGGCGCCGCTGGAAGGGGAGGATTCCGGACGCTGGCTGGATCTGTGCGCCGGCCCTGGCGGTAAGGCGGCGCTGATGGGTGCGCTGGCGCGTATTGAGCAGGCCACCGTTGATGCAGTCGAGGTCTCACCGCACCGTGCGGAGCTCATCAAAAAGACCGTGGCGGATCTCCCGGTGCGCGTGCACGTGGGTGATGGCCGCGAACCTGGCCTGGAGCCGGGCTTCGACCGCGTGCTGGTCGACGCCCCGTGCTCCGGCCTGGGTGCTTTGCGCCGTCGTCCAGAGGCGCGTTGGCGGAAGGCCGAAAGCGACATTGCTGACCTCAATGAGCTGCAATTTGAGCTGCTCGAATCCGCGTTGCGGCTCGTCCGTCCTGGCGGCGTGGTGGTTTATTCCACCTGTTCTCCAGATCTTAGGGAAACGCGCGACATTGTGGACCGCGCCGTCGCCAAGCTGGGCGCAGAGGAACTCGACGCGCACACACTAATTCCAGACATGGGGGATGTGGGCCGCCATAAGTCGGTCCAGATGTGGCCGCACCGTCATGGCACGGATGCGATGTTCTTCGCAGCTTTGCGGCGCACGAACTAGGCGCTGAGCCGGTTTCGCGGCGAGGCGTCGCAGGGTAGGTCTAGACTATGGGGCATGTCTGCTCCGATTATTTCCCCATCCATCCTCGCCGCTGACTTCTCCCGCTTGGGCGAAGAAGTGCGCGCCGTATCCAACGCTGATTGGATCCACGTCGACATCATGGATGGACACTTCGTCCCCAACCTTTCTTTTGGCCCAGACATCACCAAGACCGTTGATGCAGTCACGGACCAGGTGCTTGATGTGCATCTGATGATTGAGGAGCCAGAAAAGTGGGTGGAGACCTACGCTGCAGCCGGCGCCGACTGCATCATTTTCCATGCGGAAGCTGTCGCGGATGTGGCGGCCAGCCTTGCCTTGGCGGAAAAGATTCGGGGGCTGGGCGTGCGCGCAGGTATCTCGGTCAAGCCGGATACCGCAATTGAGCCGTGGTTGGACAAGCTCGCCAGCTTTGATTTGGTGCTCGTGATGTCCGTGGAGCCGGGCTTTGGCGGCCAGAAGTTTATGCCGGAGATGCTGGATAAGGTGCGTGCTTTGCGTGCAGTCATTGATGATGAAGGGCTTGCAACTCTCATCGAGATCGACGGTGGCATTTCGGCGGAGACCATCCGTGAATCAGCAATGGCTGGCTGCCATGCTTTCGTTGCCGGTTCTGCAATTTATAAGCAGGAGGATAAAGCTGGCGCAGTCGCGGAATTGCGCGAGCTCGCCACCCTGTAGAAGACCGTGAATAGAGCTTCGAATCGGAAGCTCGCAAAAGCCTGAAAGAATTTTCATGAAGCTTGACTTAGAAGCGGCCCTGCTGCGTGCAATGGAGGCTGGCCAGTCTGTCCGCGGTACCACTAGCCCCAATCCGCCTGTGGGTGCCGTCATTTTAGATGCTCAGGGCGAATTGGTTGGTACTGGTGCCACCCAGCCGGCAGGAGGTGCGCACGCGGAAGTAATGGCTCTCAACGAAGCCGGGGAGGCTGCGCGCAATGGCACTGCGGTGGTCACCCTTGAACCGTGCAACCACACCGGGCGCACCGGTCCGTGCGCGCAGGCGCTTATTGATGCTGGGGTTTCGCGGGTCTTTTTCCTGCATGGCGATCCAAACCAGGACGCAGCTGGGGGAGCGAGCACCCTGCAAGCAGCTGGGATTGAAGTTGCACAGGTTGCGGCACCCGTTGACAAGGATGTTCCCGACGCGCTCTTGCCGTGGTTGCGTGCCATCGAAATGGGCAGGCCACACGTCACCCTCAAATTTGCGCAGACCCTCGACGGGTTCACCGCCGCAGTAGACGGCACCAGCCAGTGGATTACTGGCGAGCATGCCCGCGCCTGGGTGCACGTTGACCGCTCACAACGCGACGCTATCTTGATCGGCACGGGCACGGCTTTGGCCGATAACCCGTCGCTTACCGCCCGCCGCCCAGACGGCAGCCTTTTTGAGCAGCAGCCGCGCCGCGTGGTGATTGGTCGCCGCAACTTGGAGGACGCGGGTGCGGCGGCCGGCAACTTGCGCGAGCTCGGCTACCTGCAGTTTGAGGACATCGACCAAGCCTTGTGCGAGCTTTATGCGGATGGCGCACGCGATATCTTGGTGGAAGGCGGGGCAGGTCTTGCTAGCTCTTTTCTAAACGCAGGCTACGTCGATGCCGTGCAGGCTTATATTGCCCCTGTTCTTTTGGGTGAAGGCCGTGGCGTATTGGCGCATCCGGTGGCCCAGACCTTGAGCGACGCTAAGCGTTTCCGCCGCAGTGTCACCAAGGTCTTGGGCGATGATGTCCTAATTGAGTACGTGCTCAATTCGCCGAGTTAGACGCACAGAGTTAGACACACAGAGTCAACAAATCATAAATAGAAGGAATTTGCTTGTTTACAGGACTCGTAGAGGAACTAGCCACTGTCTGCTCCATTGAGGAGCAGGGCGATGCGATTCGGCTGGGGATTAGGGCGCCTCACGTACTTAGCGACGCCGCGCTCGGTGACTCGATTGCGGTCAACGGAGTCTGTCTTACGGTGGCAGCGCTGGATGGCGATGCTTTCGTCGCCGACGTCATGGCCGAGTCGTTGCGACGCTCGGCGCTGGGGCAGTTGCGCGAGGGCTCCGTCGTCAACGTGGAACGGGCGCTTTTGCCCACCACGCGTTTGGGCGGACACATCATGCAAGGCCACGTGGATGGCACCGCAGAGCTTTTATCGCGTACCCCTTCGCAGAACTGGGAAGTGCTGCGCTTTAGCCTTCCCCAAGACCTTGCACGATACGTCGTCGAGAAGGGCTCAATCGCAGTTAGCGGCACCTCGTTGACCGTAAGCGCAATCGGAGCGGACTGGTTTGAGGTGTCGCTGATTCCAACCACTCTGCGCGACACAATCTTTGGCACGATGGAGGTCGGCGCTGCCGTAAACCTAGAAGTAGATGTGTTGGCCAAGTACGTTGAGAAGATGTACGGGCCTAACGCGCAGGACGCAAACCACAGGGGCTAAAGTAAATCTTTATGACCGCAGCAGAATCTTCCGTCAAACTCGACACTGTTGAACAGGCCATTGCTGATATTGCGGCCGGCAAAGCGGTGGTTGTGGTTGACAACGAAGACCGAGAAAACGAAGGCGACCTCATCTTCGCCGCGGAGCTGGCAACCCCAGAACTCGTGGCCTTCATGGTCCGCTACACCTCCGGCTATATTTGTGCGCCGCTGTTGCCACAAGATTGCGCGCGCCTGAACCTGCCGCCGATGATGGCGCTTAACGAGGACGTGCGCTCTACCGCTTACACGGTGACAGTGGATGCAGCGACGGGCACCACGGGAATCTCCGCGGGCTCCCGATCGGAGACTATCCGGCGCTTGGCTGATCCGACCACCACGGTCTCTGATTTCACCCGTCCGGGTCACGTGGTGCCTTTGAGCGCACGCCCAGGCGGCGTTCTGGAGCGTGATGGACACACGGAAGCTGCTGTTGATCTCGCACGCTTGGCGGGGCTGCGGCCGGCCGGTGTATTGTGCGAGATCGTCTCCGAGGAAGACCCCACTGATATGGCGCGCTCGCCGGAACTGCGACGCTTTGCTGATACCCATGGGCTGACCATGATCTCCATCGAGCAGCTCATTGATTGGCGCCGCCACAAGGAAACCCAGATTCACCGTTCGGTGGCAACGCGCCTGCCCACGGATCACGGCCTGTTCAATGTGCTGGGATACACCCATGACATCGACGGCAACGAGCACATCGCGCTGGTTGCAGGCGACGTCGAGGAGCTTCGCGGCGCGGAAGACGTGCTGGTGCGCGTGCACTCTGAGTGCCTCACGGGTGACGTGTTTGGATCCCGTCGCTGTGATTGTGGCCCGCAGCTTAACGCTTCGCTCAAAGCGGTTCAGGAAGCCGGACGTGGCGTAGTGATTTATCTGCGTGGCCAAGAAGGCCGCGGCATTGGCTTGGTGAACAAGCTGAAGGCCTATCGTTTGCAAGACAAAGGCCTTGACACCGTCGATGCCAATCTCGAGCAGGGCCTGCCCGAAGACGCGCGCGAGTATTCCGTGGCGGGTCAGATTCTGCGGGACCTTGGCATTGCTTCCGTTGTCCTCATGACTAATAATCCGCACAAGGGTGAGGGTTTGGCCGGCTTTGGTGTCGATGCTTCTCAGCACACTACGCTTGCTGTGGAAGCAAACGAGGACAACATCACCTACCTGCGCACCAAGCGTGACCGCATGGGCCATGACCTGCCGCAGGTGGAACACTGGGATATGCAGCATCCAGCAGATGGTGCCCGCAACGCGAATGACGAAGACCACCGCAACTAAGCGCTAAGAAAGGTTTCCGATGGCTAAAGAAGGCTTGCCTGAAATTGAATTGGTCCCCGCTGAGGGGATCCGCGTGGCTGTCATCACCGCGACGTGGAACGCCGAAATCTGCGACCAGCTGCACAAGCGTGCTGTAGAGACTGCTCGTGCGTGTGGCGCGAAGGTGACCGAGACCCGCGTGGTCGGGGCGCTCGAACTTCCCGTCGTGGTGCAGGCGGCGGCTCGGACCCACGATGCCGTGGTTGCGCTGGGCTGCGTGGTAAAGGGCGGCACCCCGCACTTCGATTACGTGTGTGACTCCGTAACGCAGGGCCTAACCCGCATCGCTCTAGACGAGTCCACCCCGGTGGGCAACGGCGTGCTCACCGTGAACGAGTATTCACAGGCAGTCGATCGCGCAGGCTTTGCCACCTCAGATGAAGACAAGGGCGCGGAGTCGATGGTGGCGGCTTTAGACACGGTATTGAAATTGCGTACACTAGATGGGCTGGCAGGCTAGGCCAGCCTGTAAACCACGAAGAAGGAACTAATGACTGACGCACAAGAATCTGGGGCACGCGAGACGTCGAAACGCACGCAGCTTACCGACGCCGAGGTTCTGGCCTACACCAGTGCGGATCCCTTCGCGCAGACTTCGACGAAGCCGTGGATTTATGAGGCTAAGTCTCAATTTTTGCGCAAGGTGGCCATCGGCTGGGTCATCCTCGTCATGTCTATCCATATTTTCATGGGCCTTACCTTGGATATCTCCTTCACCGGTGCTGCCGTCACCACTATCGATAAGTTCGCTTTCCCCGGCGTGGGCCTGCTTATCTCTGTTCTGTCTTGGCTGGCGCTGACGCGCCCGCGCCTGCGTGCGAATGAAGACGGCGTCGAGGTGCGTAACATCGTAGGTACCCGTTTTTATCCTTGGCAGGTCGTCTACGGACTATCCTTCCCAGAGGGCGAGCGGATGGCGCGCATCGAGTTGCCCGACTTCGAGTATGTGCCGGTCTGGGCACTGCAGGCTGGTGATAAGGCCGCCGTTATTCCGAAGGTTCGCGCTTTCCGCGACCTTGAAGCTAAGTACATGCCGCAGGATTAACAAGTGGCAGATCCCGCTACCTATCGACCAGCGCCAGGCACTATTCCCACAGAGCCTGGCGTTTATAAGTTTCGCGATGAAAACCGCCGGGTAATTTACGTAGGCAAGGCCAAGAACCTGCGCGCACGTTTGTCCAACTATTTTCAGGACATCACGCAGTTGCATCCGCGCACGCGCCAGATGGTGCTTACCGCTGCCTCTGTGGAATGGACCGTGGTTGCCAGCGAGGTGGAAGCGCTGCAGCTGGAATATACCTGGATTAAGCGCTTCGACCCGCGGTTTAATGTCATGTACCGCGACGATAAGACCTATCCGATGCTCGCGGTATCGGTAGGAGAGACCGTCCCACGCGCTTTCTTCTACCGTGGCCCGCGGCGGAAGGGCGTGCGTTATTTTGGTCCGTATTCCCATGCTTGGGCGGTGCGCGAAACCTTGGATCTGCTCACGCGCGTGTTCCCCATGCGCACCTGTTCTAAGGGTGTCTACAACCGGCACGAGCGCTTGGGTCGTCCGTGTCTTTTGGGATATATCGGCAAATGTTCGGCGCCCTGCACGGGTGCGGTATCGAAGGCAGATCACAGGGAGACCGTAAATTCGCTGGTTTCCTTTATGAACGGCAATACTTCGGCCGTGACCCGTGAACTCACCCAGCGCATGGAGCAAGCCGCGGAAAACCTCGAGTTTGAGCTTGCTGCGCGCTTGCGCGATGACTTAGGCGCAATCAACAAGATCATGGAGCAGCAGGCCGTCGTGTTCAATGACGGAACTGATGCGGATCTTATTGCCTTTAGCTCTGATGAGCTGGAGGCCGCTGTGCAGATCTTCCATGTGCGTGACGGCCGCATCCGTGGCCAGCGCGGCTGGGTCGTAGAACGCTCAGGCGACCAAGCTCCGACGGGGCCGTGGGAAGAAGGCGAAAGCGATCCGGCTTTGCCGGCGTTGATGCAAAACTTCCTGATCCAGTTCTATTCGGATGCCGCAGACCGCGAGCAGCAAGAGATGGAGGAAGACGCTGCCCTTAGCAGGCGCGGTGTGGACCAGGAATCGCATACCGAGACCCGCCGCGGCAACGTGATTCCGCGGGAGATCTTGGTGCAGGCCATGCCGGACGAGTCGGCTGAAGTCATCTCCCTGCTCGAGGATCTGCGTGGGGCACAGGTGAATATGCGGGTACCGCAGCGCGGCGATAAGCACTCCCTGATGGAGACCGTCGAGCGCAACGCTAAGGAGCAGCTGCGCCAGCACAAACTCAAGCGCGTCGGTGATCTCACCGCGCGTTCGGCGGCCCTGCAGGACATCCAGGAAGCCTTGGGGATGGACCAGGCGCCGCTGCGCATCGAGTGCACCGATATCTCCCATATTCAAGGCACCGATGTGGTTGCTTCCCTCGTGGTCTTTGAGGACGGTATGCCACGCAAGGCTGATTACAGGCGTTACCGCATCAAGGAGGCGGCTGGTGACGGTCGCTCGGATGACGTCGGCTCCATTGCCGAGGTAACCCGCCGCCGTTTCAAGCGCCATAAGGAGGACAAGCTCGCCAACCCAGACGAGGAAGTCGAGGAGTCCACCTTCGACGACGAGAATGTGCAGGAAGAATCCGCAGAAGCGGGACGTCGTTTTGCCTACCCGCCGCAGCTATTCATCGTGGACGGTGGCGCCCCGCAGGTTGCAGCAGCGCAAGAGGTATTTGATGAACTCGGCATCGTGGACGTGACCCTCGTCGGCCTTGCAAAGCGCTTGGAGGAAATCTGGGTCCCGGGTGATGATGAACCGGTTATTCTCCCGCGTAATTCGCAGGCCCTGTACTTGCTCCAGCAGATCCGCGACGAGGCACACCGCTTTGCTATTAGTTATCACCGCCAGCAGCGTTCCAAGCGTATGCGTTCTTCGGTACTGGATTCGGTGCCGGGCTTGGGGCCGCAGCGCCGCACCGATTTGGTCAAGCACTTTGGCTCGGTGAAAAAGCTCAAGGAAGCTTCGGCGGAGGAGATCGCAGCGGTAAAGGGCTTTGGCCCGAAACTTGCCGGTGTGGTCTATGAACACCTGCACGGTTAAAGAAAATCAGCGTTCTATAAGTCTTCGCGGGTTAAGATAGGCTCCATGACGCACTTAGAATCCCCGCCCATCTTCATCACCGGTATGTCGGGTGGTGGCTTGACTTCCGCAGCCAAAGTCTTGGAGGACAAAGGCTACTACGTCGCCCACAACATCCCGCCGAAGGCCATCGTTGATCTTCTCAAGCTGTGCGCGATGGAGGAGACCAAGGTTAAGAAGGTCGCAGCGGTAACTGACGTGCGTTCCCGCATGTTTCCAGGTTCGCTGCTGGAGACCATCGATGAGGTTAGCGAACTCGGCATGAAGCCAACGGTACTGTTTCTCGATGCACGCGACGACGTTTTGATTCGTCGTTTCGATTCCGTGCGCCGTACCCACCCCCTACAGGGCGGCGACACGTTGAAGGCGGGCATTCAGAGGGAGCGAAAAGCTATCGCGCATTCCCGCGAGCGTGCTGACATCATCATCGATACCACCAACCTCTCCATCCATGATCTGCGGCGGGCGATGGAGGCCGCCTTCGGTGATATGCGCAAAGACGTCCAGCACGTCACCGTCGAGTCCTTTGGCTTCAAAAATGGTTCGCCTCGCGATGTAGACCTTGTGCTTGACGTGCGATTCTTGCCCAATCCTTATTGGGTTCCGGAGCTGCGCGGTTACCGCGGCACCGATGAGCCGGTCTCGGATTATGTCTTGGCGCATCCTGCCGCCGAGAAGTTCATTGAGCACTTTCTGGACATGTTTGGGACCATGCTCGAGGGCTATCGTCACGAGGGCAAGAACTTCATCACCGTTGGCGTCGGCTGTACGGGCGGCCACCACCGTTCCGTTGCCGTTGCCGAGGAATTGACCCGGCGCCTGCGTCAGCGCGGAGACCTCGAGGTAAATGCTCTGCACCGCGATATTCAACGCGGCTAGTTTTTCCTGTTTCCTTGCACAATTGACCCGGAAAGCTTATAGATCCACTAATGACTCGACAAACCCACATGGCTTGCCTCGGTGGTGGCCATGGTCTTTATCAAACCCTTCTTGCTGCCCAGATGACGGGCGTGGACAGGATCTCTGCCATTGTTACCGTCGCCGATGACGGCGGCTCTTCAGGGCGCCTGCGCCGTGAGCTGGAAATCATTCCGCCCGGTGATCTGCGCATGGCGCTGGCCGCACTTTCCGATGACACGGAAACTGGCCAAATGTGGGCAGAAACGTTGCAACATCGTTTCCGGGGCAACGGTGCCATGGCAGGGCATGCCGTGGGTAATTTGCTCATCGCTGGCTTGACTGAGGTTCTCGGCGACTATCAGGCGGCCCTGGATAAGGTGGCCCAGCTGACCAATTCCCGCGGCCGCGTGCTGCCGGTGGTCAATCAGCCGCTGGACATCGAGGCGGAGGTCGCCGGGCTTGACGACGATCCCCGCATCATGCGGGCCGTACGCGGCCAAGTGGCGGTGGCTTCCACGCCGGGTCAGGTACGTCGCGTACGCATCCTGCCGGCGCATCCACAGGCCAATCCGAATGCTTTGGCCGCGCTTTCCGATGCCGACCTCATCACCATCGGCCCCGGATCTTGGTTTAGCTCGGTGCTACCGCACGTGCTGGTGCCGGAAATCGTGAACACTGTGAAGAACTCTTCCGCGATGCGCGTGGTTGTGCTGAACCTTTCCGCAGAGCCGGGCGAGACTCAGGGCTTTTCTGCGGAGCGGCATCTCCACGTGTTGGCGCAGCATGCGCCGGAACTGCGCATCGACCGAGTCTTGGTGGATTCCAACGCTATCCCGAGTGAGAGTGAGCGCAGCTATCTGCAGCGCGCCGCCAACGTACTGGGCGCCCAAGCGGTATTCGCTGACGTTAGCCTGCGTGATGAAAACGGAGTGCGTTTAAACAAGCATGATCCACACAAACTTTCTGCTGCGCTGAAGGGATTGCTCGAGCAAAGCTAGCCTGGTGCGGCCAAGGAATTATCGTGCAGGCTAGACTAGTGTTTCTCTATGTCTGTATAAGGCATACCGTGACTGCGCAGGCCTGGATGGATGATCCTTGGTCTGTGCAGCAAGAATCATTGAGAAAGGGGCAAGGACTTTGTCTGCTTCATTGACCGAACAGGTCAAGGATGAACTCACAGCAGTCTCCGTTCCACGCCAGTCCGCTCGTGCCGCGGAAATTTCCGCTATGTTGCGCTTTGCCGGCGAGCTGACCGTGAGCGGGGACCAGATGGCCTACGAAATCGAAGTGGACAATCTGCGCATTGCCGAGCGGCTCATCGAAGCCCTCGATGACCTCTACAGTGTCAAGGCTACCTCGCATGTTGTGGGGCCGGCCGGTTCGCAGAAGAAGTCTCGCGTTCAGCTGCGCGTTTCCTCCGGTGCAAAGGAGCTAACGCGTCGCCTAGGGTTGGTCACTCGTTCGGGCCATCCGGTGGTGGGGCTGCCGCCGCAGGTAATCTCGGGCTCTATCGCTGACAACGAGGCCGCATGGAGGGGCGCATTCCTTGCCCAAGGAACGCTGACCGAGCCGGGCCGATCGTCCACCCTCGAGGTGCTGTGCCCTTGCCAAGAAGCCGCGCTGGCTTTGGTGGGCTGTGCACGCCGCCTAGGAATCTCTGCAAAAACCAAGGAAACCCGTGGCGCCGATCGCGTCGTTGTGCGCGATGGCGATGCTATTGGCGCGTTGTTGACCCGCATGGGCGCTCAGGAAACCCGCTTGACATGGGAGAAGAAGCGCGTCAAGCGCGAGGCGCACGATACCTCGAAGCGCCTTGATAACTTCGATGACGCTAACCTGCGCCGTTCTGCGCGTGCTGCGGTAACCGCGGCCGCCCGCGTCGAGCGCGCGATGGAAATTTTGGGCGACGACGTGCCCGAGCACCTCGCAGATGCGGGTCGCCTGCGCGTCCAGCACCGCGAGGCCTCCTTGGAGGAACTGGGTCGCCTGGCTGATCCTCCAATGACTAAGGATGCTGTTGCCGGACGTATCCGGCGCTTGCTTTCCATGGCAGATAAGCGCGCCGAGGAGCTCGATATCCCGGACACCAACGAATCGATCACAGAGGACCTTTTTGACGAGTCGTAGACTTTCTAGCTCAAAAAGTTTCTGATTTTAAGGCTTCGATCAAAGCCTTAGCCGCCAGCCGCCTTGTCCGATCGGACGGGGCGGTTTTGTTCGGGCAAAACAGGCACATTCGGGAGTAGGCGAATATTTAACACCGAGCATTGCTGTGTCTGGTACCTGCTGGATATGGCTGCTAATCCGCGCTGAGCTGGGGGAGTGATATATCCCACCCCAGGCAACATAAACCAACATATACAGACAAACTCGGGAGTAGTGCAGGGGATTTTCAGTGCGGATTAGGCATGTGGGCGAAAGATTGTACGCCTGTTTTTGCCTTACGTCATTACCTGGTTCTAGAAAGCCTCGGGGCGGCCCTTTTGCCGCTGCATGCTTGGTGTTTGCTCGGTAGTATCGGCCGTGTTGGGAAAACTCACCGAGGTTCTTCGCACCAAAGACGAACTATAGGAGATGCCTCGGAGCCCACATAACTTTTACTCGATTTATAGAGGAGAAAAACAGTGACCATCCGCGTAGGCATCAATGGCTTTGGCCGCATCGGCCGCAACTTCTTCCGTGCAGTTGCCCAGGGCGACTCCGACCTCGAGGTAGTTGCAGTCAACGACCTCACCGACAACGGCAGCCTGGCAAATCTTCTCAAGTACGATTCCGTTCTCGGCCGCCTCGACGGCGAGATCACCCATGATGACGAGTCCATCACCGTCAACGGCCACCGCATCGCAGTTTCTGCTGAGCGCGATCCAAAGAACTTGAACTGGTCCGAGCACAACGTTGACATCGTTATCGAGTCCACCGGCTTCTTTACCGATGGTGAGGCAGCAAAGGCTCACATCGAGGCTGGCGCTAAGAAGGTCATTATTTCTGCACCGGGCAAGAACGTTGACGGCACCTTCGTCTACGGCGTCAACTCCGACGAATACGACGCTGCAAAGCACAACGTTATTTCCGCAGCTTCCTGCACAACCAACTGCCTGGCACCGATGGCAAAGGTCCTTAACGACAAGTTTGGCATCGAAAAGGGCCTGATGACCACCGTTCACTCCTACACCGGTGACCAGCGCATCCAGGATGCACCACACAAGGACCCACGCCGTGCACGCGCTGCAGCGGTCAACATGGTTCCGACCTCCACCGGCGCTGCAAAGGCAGTTGCACTGGTTCTTCCGGAGCTCGAAGGCAAGCTGGACGGCTACGCAATGCGCGTTCCGACCATCACCGGTTCCGCAACCGACCTGACTTTCACCGCTTCCCGCGACGTCACCGTTGAGGAAATTAACGCTGCAATCAAGGAAGCCGCTGTTGGCGAGTTCGGCGAGACCCTCGCATACACCGAAGACCCAATCGTTTCCACCGACATCATCACCGACCCACACGGTTGCATCTTCGACGCCGGCATGACCAAGGTCTCCAACGGCAACCTCGTCAAGGTCCTTGGCTGGTACGACAACGAGTGGGGCTACACCAACCAGCTCGTGCGCACCACCTCCTTGGTCGCTTCCAAGCTTTAAGCTCGGCGCTTGCAAGTCCTAACTAGAGGCTTGGCTTAGATGTTCTACCGGCTCACGTAATTTCCCGCCCAAGGGTCATGCGTGGGCCGGTAGTCTTGTGTAGAACGTTTTTCAAAGATTTCAATGAAGGAGAATCCAATGGCTTTCAAGACCCTTGATGACCTCATCGCAGAGGGTGTGGGCTCCCGCCACGTCCTCGTACGATCCGACTTCAATGTGCCGCTCGACGAGGAAGGCAACATTACTGACTCCGGACGTATCACCGCATCCCTGCCAACCATCAAGGCACTCGTTGAAGGTGGCGCCAAGGTCATCCTTTCCGCACACTTGGGCCGTCCAAAGGGCGAGGTAAACGAGAAGTACTCCCTGGCGCCGGTAGCAGAGGCTCTTTCTGAGGCACTGGGTCAATACGTAGCGCTTGCTGGCGACGTAACCGGTGAGGACGCACACGAGCGCGCAAATGGTCTTAACGACGGTGACGTCATGCTGATCGAGAACGTGCGTTTTGATGCTCGCGAGACCTCCAAGGATGAGGCTGAGCGCGGCGCTTTCGCTGATGAGCTCGCTGCCTTGGCTGCGGATAACGGCGCCTTCGTCTCCGACGGTTTTGGCGTTGTCCACCGCGCGCAGGCTTCCGTATACGACGTCGCTAAGCGCCTGCCGGCGTTTGCAGGCAAACTCGTGCAGAAGGAAGTCGAGACGCTCGCAGCTGTCGCTGAAAAGCCAGAGCACCCATACGTGGTTGTCCTCGGCGGCGCGAAGGTCTCTGACAAGCTCGGCGTCATCGAAGCGCTGGCAGATAAGGCTGACAAGGTCATCATCGGTGGAGGCATGTGCTACACCCTGCTCGCGGCACAGGGCTACAACGTTCAGAACTCTCTGCTGCAGGAAGACCAGATCGACAACTGCAAGGACCTGCTCGAGCGCTTCGGTGACAAGCTCGTTCTGCCAGTAGATCTCATCGCCGCTACCGAGTTCAACGCTGATGCGGAAAACAAGGTTGTCGCCCTCGACGGCATCCCAGAGGGCTGGATGTCCCTAGACATTGGACCTGAGTCCGTTAAGGCATTCGACGAGGTTATTGCATCCTCTAAGACCGTATTCTGGAATGGTCCGATGGGCGTATTCGAGATGGAGGCATTCTCCAAGGGCACCGAAGGCGTTGCTAAGTCCATCATCTCTGCCACCGAAAACAACGGCTCCTTCACCGTCGTCGGCGGTGGCGACTCCGCCGCTTCGGTTCGCCTGCTTGGCCTGAATGAAGAGGGCTTTTCCCACATCTCCACCGGCGGCGGCGCATCCCTCGAGTTCCTCGAGGGTAAGGAACTGCCGGGCGTATCCGTTCTGCAGGCATAAGCGCCGCAGTTACACAGGCCTACGCACAAAACCCCGAAAGGAAAATTTTCCATGGCACGTAAACCACTGATTGCCGGTAACTGGAAGATGAACCTGGACCACAAGGAAGCAATCGCCTCCATCCAGAAGTTCGACTTCTCCCTGCCGAAGGACTACTACGACAAGGTCGACGTCGCCTTCATGGTGCCGTTTACTGACCTGCGCACCATGCAGACCCTCTCCGAGGGCGACAAGCTGCTTCTGACCTACGGCGCACAGGACATCTCCAAGCACGATTCTGGCGCCTACACCGGTGAGGTCTCAGGCAAGATGCTCGCATCCTTGGGCTGCAAGTGGGCCGTAGTTGGCCACTCTGAGCGCCGCGAGTACCACGGCGAGACTGACGAGCTCGTATCGGAAAAGGCTGCTGCAGCACTCAAGCACGGCTTGAGCCCGATCGTCTGCGTCGGCGAGCCGCTCGACGTTCGCGAGTCCGGCACCCACGTTGACTACGTGGTCAACCAGACCCGCAATTCCCTCGCAGGCCTGTCCGCTGAGGACTTGTCTAAAACCGTCGTTGCCTATGAGCCTGTCTGGGCCATCGGCACCGGCAAGGTTGCCTCCGCTGACGACGCCCAGGAGGTTTGCGCTGCAATCCGTGCTCTCGTGTGCGGACTTGCGGGCGAAGAGGTGGCAGAAGGCATTCGTATTCTCTACGGCGGTTCCGTCAAGGTTGACTCCGTCGCTGAGATCGTGGGCAAGCCCGACGTCGATGGCGGGCTAGTTGGCGGCGCTTCCTTGGTAGGCGACGAATTTGCCAAGCTCGCTGCGAACGCATCCACCGTTGTCTAAGCACCGAGTCAAGAAATAGGTACCGGATAACCAGCGCTACGCATGTGGGTCGAAGTATTCTTCGGCCCGCGTCGTGGTGTAGAGTAGTCCGGAGTTAATTAATAAATTCTGAGAGGAACGATCCTATGATCTTGGCACTGGAAATCATCTTGGTGATTGCCGCGATCCTCATGTCCATCTTCGTGCTGCTGCACAAGGGCAAGGGCGGCGGACTTTCCAGCCTCTTCGGCGGCGGCGTCCAGTCCAACCTTTCTGGCTCCACCGTCGTGGAGAAGAACTTGGACCGCTACACCATCGTGATGGTCATTATCTGGTTGGCCTGCATCGTAGCACTCAATCTGATCCAGGCATACGCCGTTTAAAGCCTAAGCAGGCTTAAAGAAAGGCCGCGCTTCCTTTACTTTTAAGGAAGCGCGGCCTTTTACTTTTCTGCTTATTCTTCGTTGCTTATTCTTCGATTACCGTCGCGGCGTCGTCGCTTAGGAAAAGAATGGTTTCGCTAGTGCCATGCGCACCGGCTGCAGGCCATTCGATGGCGGGGGAGCCAGCCACGATGTGGGAGGCCGCCTCAGCCTTTTCCTCACCGGAGACCAAGAACCACACACGCTCGGAGCGGTTAACCGCAGGCAGCGTCAGCGTGACTCGCTCTGCTGGTGGCTTGGGAGAGTCGGGGACTGCTACAACGAGGTCTTCTTGTTCCATTACTGCCGCAGAATGCGGGAACATGGAGTTGATGTGGCCCTCGCCGCCCATGCCGAGCAGATGTAGGTCGAAGCCGTTAGGTGCGAACTCCGAAATCTCGCCCGCATAGGCCTTCGCCGCATGTTCCATGGCGATTGCGCCCAAGTCGAGACCGTGAATGTGTTCTTCCGGAACGCCCGCTGCGTGCAGGAGTGCCGCACGGGCCTGGCCCTCGTTGGAATCAGGATCGGAGACTGGAACATTGCGCTCATCGCCAAAGAAAACGTGCACGCGGGTCCAATCGATGGCCAAGGCTGGGTAATCCTCACTCTGCTGCTTCGCAGCGGCATCGAGGCGAGCCAGCTCGCGCAGGGTTCCAATGCCGGCACCACCGCCGGTGAGAACGACGCGCGCCACGCCGTCGTTGTGAAGGCCGCCGCCCGGGGCCTGGACCGACGTGACTACGTCGATGAATTTGCGGGCGGCAGAGGATATGAGTTCGTCTACATCGCTCACGCGGTGAAGAGTGACCATGTGTGTTTGATCCTTAAAAGGGTTATAAAAAATAAAGCTGTACGACTAACTGTAGCCCACGCGTGACAGTGCGCGAAGCGAGTGCGCATATGTCTTGTCAGAGTCGAGGTGGCGCAGGTCCTCAGAGAGGATTTCTGCCTGCGAACGCACGCTCAACGAGACCAGGGAATCCGGGGAACCCGGAACCCGTACGCGGACGGTGCTAGCGTCGACGACGTCGACTGTTACGTGTGAGGATACGCGTTTAAAGCGCAGGGAGTGGATAGGAAACGCCCCCGGCTCCGGGGCGGTCGTGGTCTTCCGGGTTACCGGAACACCCAGGGCGTCGACAAGCCAGCCCGCAGCAAAGTCAGCGGCCGGGCTTTCTGCGGCTCCGCAGACTTCCACGGACTCGACCGGCTCATGTGGGTGGCGGTCAAGCGCCGATGCCACGATGCCGCGCCACAGGGTAATGGCTGCCCAAGACATATCCGAGTCACCCGGGGTATAGCCGCGGGAGAGCTGCATGAGTTCCTCATGGCTCGCCCCATCCCCGTAGGCCACGTTGGTGATCCGGCGCTGCGCCAGCTTGCCGATTGGGCTCTGCGCTGGATTTGCTGGGCACTTGGTGGGCCACCATGCAACCAGTGGCGTATCCGGAAGCAGCAGCGGGATAACCACGGACTCGGACTGCTCAGCTAGGTCGCCGTGCAGGTGCATGACGACGATCTCCGAGGCGCCAGCCTCACCGCCGACGCGCAGCTCGGCATCGAGGTGGGTTTCCTTGTCGCCGGAGCCGGCGATGACGACGAGCACGCGGGAGGGGTGCTCGTGCGAAGCGTCGCGAACGGAGGCTAGGATGCCCTCGATATCGTCTCCCTCGTTAGCGGCAACAATGAGCGTGAGCACGCGGCCAGTGGTTAGCGTGTAGTGCTCCTGCGCTTCAACGAGCTTCTTGGAGATCTTGCGGGTCGTGGTATCAGGCAATGGGATAATCATCGCTGTGGCCTCCTTAAGGGCGACGCCAGGTATGGCCTCGGCGGCGCAGCATCGTGTTGGCGGATTCAGGGCCCCAAGTGCCCGCTGGGTACTCTTCCGGCTGCCCGGCCTTGGCCCAATAGTCAAGAATTGGGTCGAGGATGGACCAGGAGAGCTCGACTTCCTCGTTGGTCGGGAAAAGTGAGGACTCGTCGAGCAAAGCATCGAGGATGAGGCGCTCATAAGCCTCAGGAGATTCCTCGGTGAAGGCCTCTGCGTAGGCGAAGTCCATGTTGACATCGCGGACTTCCATGGTGGAACCCGGCACCTTTGAACCGAAGCGCATTGTTACGCCCTCGTCTGGTTGGACGCGAATGACCACGGCGTTCTGGCCGAGAGACTCTGCCTGACCGTTGTTGAACGGCTGGTGCGGGGCGGTCTTGAATACCAGTGCGATCTCGGTGACGCGGCGGCCGAGGCGTTTGCCGGTGCGCAGGTAGAAAGGCACACCGGCCCAGCGACGGGAGTTGACCTCAAGGGTGCAAGCTGCATAGGTCTCAGTGGTAGAAGCAGGATCGAATCCGTCCTCCTCACGCAGGCCCCGCACGTACTCGGAGCCCTGCCAACCTGCAGAATACTGGCCGCGGGCAGTGGTCTTGTTCAACGGGTGAACCGGCTGGGTCGCGCGCAAGACCTTGATCTTTTCCGCCTGCAGTGCCTCCGGTTCAAAGGAAGAAGGCTCTTCCATAGCTACGAGGGCGAGCAGCTGCAACAGGTGGTTCTGGATGACGTCGCGGGCGGCGCCGATGCCGTCATAGTAACCGGCGCGGCCTCCCAAGCCGATGTCCTCTGCCATAGTGATCTGCACATGGTCGATGTAGTGCGCATTCCACATCGGCTCGAAGATCTGGTTGGCAAAGCGCAGCGCCATAATGTTCTGGACGGTTTCCTTGCCAAGGTAGTGGTCAATGCGGAAGACGGAAGACTCCGGAAAGACCGCGTTGACAATCTCATTGAGTTCACGAGCAGATGCTTGGTCGTGGCCGAAAGGCTTTTCAATGATGACGCGGCGCCAAGAATCGTCAGCGCTGTTGGCCATGCCAACGCGCTCAAGCTGGTGGCAGATGCTGGAGAAGAACTCCGGTGGAACAGAAAGATAATAAGCCCAGTTGCCGCCGGTACCGCGGGAGGAATCTAGCTCCGCCAAGCGTGCGGACAGGGCGTCGAAGCCGGCGTCATCAAAAGCTCCGTGCACGAACTCGATGCCCTGCGCCAGGTGCTGCCAGACGTGCTCGTTGAACTTGGTACGGGCGCCTGCCTTGACTGCGCCCATCACGTAGTCGCAGAACTCTTGTTTGTTCCAGTCACGGCGGCCATAGCCCACCAAGGTGAAACCAGCGGGCAGGAGGCCGCGGTGTGCAAGGTCGTAAATGGCGGGTAGCAGTTTCTTATAAGCGAGGTCACCGGTTACACCGAAAATCACCATGCCCGAGGGACCGGCGATGCGCGGTAGGCGCTTGTCCTTCGCGTTGCGCAGTGGATTTACCCAGGCGCTCGTTTCCGTCACAGGGGGTTCCTTTCCCAATTTAATTCTCCAGCGACACATTCTAGCGACAAGCGCCCCGCCGAGGTTAGTCAGCGGGGCGCGCGGCCAAAGAGGCGGCCGCAGCTACAGGCGAGCGGCCATCGATTCCAGAAGTTCTTCCCAAGCGGCGACGAACTTATCGACGCCCTCTTTTTCCAGGACTGCGAAGACATCGTCGAAGTCGATACCGAGTTCTGCCAGCTCGGTGAAGACGGCTTCTGCCTGCTCGGTGGAATCGCTTAGGGTATCACCGTGCAAGTTGCCTTCTGCTAGCACTGCGTCGATAGTTTTTTCCGGCATGGTGTTGACCGTGTGCGGGCCAGCCAACTCGGAAACGTACAAGGTAGCGGGGTAGTCGGGGTTCTTAACGCCCGTCGACGCCCACAGCGGGCGCTGCACATTCGCTCCTGCGGGAAGATCGCCTGCCTCCAGCAGCTCCTTCTTGAACAGGGCGTAGGCGCGCTGGGCATTGGCGACGCCCGCCTTGCCGCGCGCTGCCAAGGCAGCATCGCTTCCGATTGCCTCGAGGCGCTTGTCGACTTCGCTGTCCAAACGGGAGACGAAGAAGGAAGCCACGGAGTGAATCTTGGAAACGTCGTGGCCGGCCTCCTCGGCGCGGCGCAGGCCCTTCTTGAAGGTGTCGATGACTTCACCGTAGCGCTCGACGGAGAAGATCAAGGTGACGTTGACGGAGATGCCATCGGCAAGCGCGTCAGCGATGGCCGGAAGGGAACCCTCGGTGGCTGGAACCTTGATCATCAGGTTCGGACGGTTAACGCGCGCCCACAGCTCGCGTGCCTGCTGGATGGTGGCCTCGGCATCGGCGGAGATGCGGGGATCGACCTCGATGGAAACGCGCCCGTCGCGGCCTAAAGATGCCTCGTAGATTCCTGCGAACATATCGCATGCGCGGGCAACATCCTCGATGGCAAGGGCATAGACGGCGTCGTCAGCCTTTGCTCCCTCTTCCTTAAGCTGCGCAATCGCGGCATCGTAAGCGGTGCCCTTGGACATCGCAGCGGCGAAGATGGCCGGGTTTGTGGTGACACCCACGATGGACTTGGAGGAGATGATCTCCTCGAGGTTGCCGGAGTCTAGGCGCTCGCGGGAAAGATCGTCCAACCAGGTAGAGGTACCGAGTTGAGCGAGTTCATCAATATGCGACATGTTTTCCTTACTTGCTAGCGGTGATGGATTCGTGGGCGGCGTTGACTACGGCTTCGGTGGTGATGCCAAACTTCTCGAAGAGCTCGCCGGCTGGGGCAGAAGCGCCGAAGTGCTCGAGGGAGACATTGCGGCCGAAGGTGCCGGTGTACTTGTACCAAGGCATTGCGAGAGCAGCCTCGACGGAGACGCGGGCGCGGACTGCGGAAGGCAGCACGGACTCGCGGTAGGCATCGTCCTGCTCGTCGAACCATTCCAGGCATGGCGCAGAGACAACGCGGGTGGCGGTGCCTTCTGCTTCGAGCTGCTTTGCGGCCTCGACAGCCAGCTGCACCTCGGAGCCGGTGGCCAGCAGGATGACGTCTGGGGTTTCCTTGGATGCTTCTACCAAGACGTAGGCGCCACGACGTACGCCCTCGGCTGCCTTTTCCTTGGTGCCGGCAAGCACCGGCAGGTTCTGGCGGGAAAGCGCAAGGCCCTTTGGAGCTGCCTTGTACTCGAAGGCGGCGGCCCAAGCCTGCGCAGTCTCGTTGGCGTCGGCTGGGCGGATGACCGAGAGATTCGGGATTGCACGCAGGGCGGCCAAGGTCTCGACCGGCTGGTGGGTTGGGCCATCCTCGCCCAAGCCGATGGAGTCGTGGGTCCAGACGTAGTAGGTATCGGTGGACATCAAGGCACCGAGACGGACGGCTGGGTACTGATACTCGGAGAAAATCAGGAAGGTGCCGCCGTAAACCCGGGTGTTGCCGTGCAGCGCGATGCCGTTCATGATTGCGGACATCGCGTGCTCGCGAATACCGAAGTGGAGGTTGCGGCCGTAAGGCTTAGCATCCCAAGCGCCGGTGGTGATGGACTCAGGGCCGAAGGAATGGGCGCACTTGATGACGGTGTTGTTGGAGCCAGCCAGGTCGGCGGAACCGCCCCACATCTCCGGAACTGCAGCAGCCAGTGCCTGGATGGTGGCCTCAGAGGCCTTTCGGGTAGCGATGGAATCGCCCTCATCCCATTCCGGTAATTCTGCTGCGAAGTTCTCCGGCAGCTTACGTGCCTGCATACGGTCGAAGAGTGCCTTGCCCTCTGGGCTTGCGGCAGCCCAAGCGTCGAACTTTTCCTGCCACTTAGCGTGCGCCTCTGCGCCGCGCTCACGCAGCTTGCGGGTGTGGGTTATTACCTCGTCGGAGACCTCGAAAGTCTTTTCTGGATCGAAGCCCAGAACTTCCTTGGTGGCGGCAACCTCTTCATCACCTAGCGCAGCGCCGTGCACGCCGCCGGTGTTCATTTTGTTTGGTGCCGGGTAACCGATGACGGTCTTGACGCGGATGAAAGATGGGCGCTCGGTTTCCTCGCGGGCGGCCTGTGCAGCGGCCTCGAGTGCTACGACGTCTTCACCGGACTCGACGGTCTGGACGTGCCAGCCGTAGGCCTCGTAGCGCGCGACGACGTCCTCGTTGAAGGCGATGTTCGTATCGTCCTCGATGGAGATGCGGTTGTCATCCCAGAAGACGATGAGGTTGCCCAGCTTCTGGGTGCCCGCCAGCGAGGAAGCCTCGGCGGTAACGCCTTCTTGCAGGTCGCCATCAGAGGAGATGACGTAAACGAAGTGATCGAACGGGGACTCGCCGGCCGGGGCTGCGGCGTCGAAAAGCCCGCGTTCCTTGCGGGCCGCCATGGCCATGCCGACTGCGGAAGCCAAACCCTGGCCGAGCGGGCCGGTGGTAATCTCCACGCCGTCGGTGTGGTTGACCTCCGGGTGGCCTGGCGTCAGCGAACCCCAGGTACGTAGAGATTTGAGGTCGTCCAGCTCCAAGCCGAAGCCGCCCAAGTAAAGCTGGATGTACTGCGTCAGCGAGGAGTGACCAACTGAAAGAACGAAACGGTCGCGGCCGGCCCACTTCACATCGTTCGGGTCATGATTGATGACGCGCTGGTACAGGGTATAAGCCAGCGGTGCCAGGGACATCGCGGTGCCTGGGTGCCCAGACCCGCACTTTTGGACAGCATCTGCTGCGAGAACGCGGACGGTGTCGACCGCGCGAGTATCCACATCAGTCCAGTCAGCCGGATAACGGCGCTCGACCATGGCTTGCAACTCTGGGGTCAGCTTTTCTTGCGACACTGGGGACGCCCCTTACTTTGTGGATCGGTTGATTATTGACCCCTCAAGTCTAGATGTTTTGATTAACGGGTGGTGGATTGTCACGGATTGTGGTGGATTATCTAAAACGGTCCAAGAAACTGTAGGCTGGCATGGTTAAGAAGCCTTGGTTAAAGGCGGGGGAACTTTCTAACCCCCGAAGCCGACAACTAATTTGCGGCCATAACCAGGCGGCCACAAAAATTTACCCCGTGCCAGATACTGGAGGAATATTCCTTGGAGACGTTAAAGGCCTATTTTGCGCTGACGAAGCCGAGGATCATTGAGCTTTTGCTAGTCGCCGCAATTCCGGCGATGCTCCAAGCGCAGCGTGGTGTTGAATCCGTCACGGATAACTTCTGGCTAATCCTTTCCACCATCTTCGGCGGCTGGATGGGCGCTGCGGCTGCCCACACCTTCAACAATGTGGTGGACTATGAGATTGACCAGAAAATGCAGCGCACCCGCGCCAGGCCGCTCGTGCGTGCGAGTATCTCGCGCCGCAATGCTGCCATCTTTGCGTGGGTGATGTTGGCGCTTTCGGTCTTCTGGCTGGGCGTTCTGGCGCACTCCTGGCTGGCAGCGTTCTTCGTCATCCTGACTAACTTCTTCTATGTCTTCGTCTATACGAAGTTTTTGAAGATGCGCAATTCCCAAAACATCGTCTGGGGCGGCCTCGCTGGCTGTATGCCGGCGATGGTGGGTTGGGCAGTAATCCGTGACAATGCCCCTGCTGGTGAGCCCGATAAGTGGTGGCAGGCCATCGTGCTGTTCCTTATTATCTTCTTTTGGACACCGCCACATACGTGGGCACTGGCAATGAAGTACAAGGAGGACTACCGCAAGGCAGGCGTTCCGATGCTTCCGGTAGTCGCCCCTGAGGTCGAGGTAACCCGCCAGATTGTCTGGTACACAGTCGGTACGCTCATCGTGACCTTCCTGATCATCCCTGCTGCCTCGTGGATCTACTTGGTGGCTGCAGTTGGTTCCGGCGCCGTCTTCTTGTGGATTGCCATTGCACTCCACCGCGGCGTCAAGCAGGGCGAAAAGGTCAAGCCCATGCGCTTGTTCATCTACTCCAACAACTACCTGTCGGTCTTGTTCATCGGCCTATCTATCGACGCCGTGCTGGGCTGGGAATCCATCGGCAGCATGCTTGGCTGGTCGACGGCCTGGTTCTAACACAATCAGCCAACTTGGTGGGCCAGAAGGTGAACTAGAACAAGCGGCAATAAACTAGCCTAGTTATCCTCGCGCACTCTTAAGACGATAGAACCGGTGGTCTTGCGCTCTTGGAGATCGCGATGGGCCTGTGCTGCTTCTGCAAGTGGGTAGGACGCTGAGACGTTGAAGACTACGTCGCCGTCGGTTACCGCCTGAACGACTGCTTGGGCGCGCATTTGGAACTCGCCTTCTTGGGAGGTCCATGCACCCAGAGAAGGCCGAGTCAAAAAGATCGAGCCGTGCTTGTTGAGCAGCTGTGGATCCATCGGAGGAACCGGACCGGAGGCCGCGCCAAACAGTGCCACGGTGCCGCGTGGACGCACCCCTTCGAGCGACTCCATGAAGGTATCCTTGCCGACGCCGTCGTAGACAACGTCCACACCGAAACCACCGTTGAAGCGGCGAACCTGCTCAGCAAGTCCTTCGCCGTAATGGAACACTTGGTCAGCGCCAGCCTCGTATGACAAGGCTTCTTTTTCATCGGTAGAGACCACCGTGTAAACCGTGGCACCGGCTGCCTTAGCCATTTGGGTGAGGATAAGGCCCACGCCTCCTGCGCCCGCGGTGATAAGGCAGGAGGCGCCCTCGCCGAGCTGGTACACGCCATTTGCTAGGTAATGAGCGGTCATTCCCTGCAGGAGCATCGAACCAGCTACCTCAGGCGGGAAGTCATCGGGGACCGCAACGATGCGGTCGCGCGGCACGCATACTTGCTCCGCATAGGAGCCGAAAGCGTGGTCCCAAGCCACCATGGTGCCCTCGGCGATTTCGCCCTTTGGGTCGTGGACAACGCGGCCAGTGCCTTCGAGGCCGAGGATGAAAGGAGGCGTGGCGCTGTAGATGCCCTCGCGGTAATAGGTGTCGATGTAGTTGACACCGGCCACGATTACGTCGACAAGCAGCTGATCCTCGGTAGGGGTGGGTGCCGAAGTCTCTACATACTCGAGGACCTCTGGGCCACCTTTGTGGTTGACCTGAATTGCGTACATGTTTCAAGGCTATCGCAGCTACTCGCATACATGCAGGAAAACCGCTCCACCGAACGGCCTCAGGGCCGGTTTGAGTAGGTGGAGCGGTTTCGCCGAAGACTATTAAGCCTCGGGAGTCTACAACCTGGTTTAAGTTTTATTTCGCCAGTGTTGCCTGCCGTGCAGCGAACTTTTCTTCGGCTGCTGGGGAGCCAGTCTTCAGGCCCTCTGTGCCGTTGACGCGGCGAACACCATGCGCCCATAGGAGAGCGGTGAAAGCGGTGACTACGGAAGACATGCCGATGTGGATTGGCACCGTCCAGCGCGGGACGTGCATGTAGAACTGGGCGACGCCGATGCCCCATTGGATGAGAATGCAGGCGATGAGCACCCAGGCGGCCTTCTTGACGAATGCCGGTGCATGAACACGGTAAAGCATGAACATCACAATGACGGTGAGGATCAGATAGGCGTACATGCACATCGCATGAACCACGGCCATCATCTCGGTATCGACGTTGAGGCGGCCTTCCATGCCGATGCCATCGTCTCCAGAGTGGACACCAGAGCCGGTGACCATGGTGCCGGTGGTGAGGACCACAGCGAGGGCAATGGACGCCATCGCAGCCAACACGCGGATGGCCTGTGGGAAGATCTGGGTGCGCACGCCGTCGTCAGGCTCAAGGATGCGGGAGTAAAGCATTGCAGCCAACCAGACGAGAATCATCGATGGTAGGAAGTGCAGCGCCACGGCCCACCAGTTGAGCTTCAAGAAAACGGAGATGGCGCCGATGATTGCTTGGACCACGATGCCGGCCAAGTTCAACCACGCATAAACCTTCAACTCAGTGCGGCGGCGCGCCATATGCATCGCCATGATGGCAGCCACCGCGGCAGCCGTGACGACGAAGGTAAGCAGGCGGTTACCGAACTCGATGAGTTGGTGGATCCACGGTGCTGCACCGGAGAGTGGAACCAGCGAGCCCGGGTGGCACTCGGGCCAGGTGATGCAGCCAAGGCCGGAACCAGTAACGCGCACAATGGCGCCGGATACGGTAATGCCGCCTTGGCAGACAAGCAGAATCATCGCGATGAGACGCTGCGCCTTGATGGCGGGCGTCGCCTCGCGGAAAAACGTAGATACTTTGTTACCGGAATTCACGTTAAAAAGACTACCGCTCGGACAGGCTCGGAACGAAACCCCGAATGCCTGCGGGAGCGAAAAAGATAAAAGTCACATTTGCTGCTGGAAATGGAACTTTTTCGCGGCTGCATTTCACAGTTTCCAAATGGTGAGGTCGACTTGGTGAGGTGAGGCTGCACCAGTCTCAGCGCAATACTCGGGTCACAGCTGTTACGGGGTGACCTCACCATTTGCAGATGTGAGCCCTCATCAAACGGATCAAGCCCGCGTGGTGCGGCCAGGTGCGCGACTAGCCCTCGAAGCGGAACCAGCGCACCGCTGCGAAGGAGGCGGCGCCGGCCCAGGCGAGGAGCACGAGTAGTTCCTGCCAGGGGAAGGTGTGGTTGAGGGCGTCGGCGAGCGCGCTTGCCATCGCGACCGTGGGCACCACGGTAAGGATTCCGTCATTGCTCAAGCCCTGGGTGTACATGGCCCAGCCCACGACTCCCATCAGAATGAACCAGATGAGGTTCGCAACCGCGAGGACTACCTCGGAACTTAAAGTGCCGCCGAGCAGCAGGCCGAGCGCGGTGAAGGCGCACACGCCCAGGATGAGGGTGATAAGCCCCAGCAAGATGCCGCCAAGGCTAGCCCGAAGGCCAAGCAGGAAGGCAACACCGCCGAGGACGAGGACTTGGACCGCGACCATTGAGAAGACAGCGGCAATCTTGCCCACGATGATGGTCCAGGCCGGGACGCCGGAGGCGCCGGTTCGCTTCAGTGCGCCGTATCGGCGGTCAAAGGCCAGCGCGATGGCTTGGCCGGTAAAGCCGGAGCTTGTGGCCGCCACCGCCAAGACCATGGGGAATATTTCTTTCAGGCCGTGGCCGGTGATGTTCTCCATCCGTGCGGCGCCAATCAAAATGGCCAGGGGAATGACGATGCTGAGCAGTTGCTGCTCACCATGGCGCAGCATGAGTTTGGACTCGATTAGGCCCTGAGCTCGTGCCATGGTCCAGGCGCTGGCACGCTGCGGGTGCGGCTGAAAGGTTCCTGGTTCGAAACGCGTCATGATTACTCCTTAGCTGCGCAGCTCGCGGCCGGTGATGTCGAGGAAGACATCCTCAAGGTTGCGGTGGGTGGTGTCCAGGTTGCGCAAGGTAACGCTTTGCTGGGCAAGCTCCTGGGCCAGGCGGGCGATGACGTCTGGGGTAGCCGGGGTTTCCACGCGGTAGTGCAGTGGGCGGGTGGCCTCAGTGGGCAGCCCTGCCGTGTTGAGCGCGTTAAGGTCCACCTCGGTGGCTGTCTCGAAAGTGATAAGCGGTGAGCCCGTGGATTCCATGAGCTCTGCCGTTGTACCCTGCGCCACCATGTGTCCGTGGTCCACGATGACCACATGGTCAGCCAAAGCCTCGGCCTCGTCCATCAGGTGGGTGGTCAAAACGGTGGTTACGCCGTCGTTGCGGAGCGCGCGGATGAGATCCCACACGGCCAAGCGGGATTGGGCGTCGAGCCCTGCAGTTGGTTCATCGAGGAAGACCAACTCCGGGCGGCCGATGATTGCCAGCGCTAGGGACAGGCGCTGTTGCTGGCCACCGGAGAGGCGTCGATAAGTGTTTTTCTCCACTCCTTTAAGCCCCAGCTGTTCAATCAGCCAGTCGGGATCGAGCGGGTTTGCACTGTACTTGGCGCTGAGCTGCAGCATCTCGCGTACGCGGATGCCAGAGTAGGAACCGCCGCCCTGGAGCATGATGCCGATGCGCTCGCGCACGGCATCGGGGTCGGTGCTGGGATTAAGGCCCAAGACGCGGATGCTTCCCGACGTCGGCTTCTTAAAGCCTTCACACATCTCGATGGTGGTGGTTTTGCCGGCGCCGTTAGGTCCAAGCAGGCACAGCATCTCGCCGCGTTCTACGCGGAAGCTGAGTCCGTCGACGGCCCGTTTATCGCCGAAGGACTTGACCACGTTGCTGAGCTCTAGCGCTGGTGCTCCATCGAAAGTTGCATTCACGAGTGCCTAGTTTAGGACACTGATTCGCGAACGGCGTAATAGCACCATCCACAGTCCCATGACCACGAGATAAGTCACGATAGCTGCGGTATAAATGACCACGATTGTGCCGGGCGGTAGGCCAAGGCCGCGAGGGAGCACGAAGAAACTCATCGCCGCAGAATATATAACCACCGTGATCCGGAAGATGAGACGGTTGGCCCACGCCGCCAAGGGCAGCACGGCCCACAGGATGTACCACGGGTGGACCACTGGGAAGAAGATGACCAGCACCAAGGTGGCGATGCCGAGGCCGCCTACCGGGTGGATGCTGCCACGATATGTGGCTAGCAACATACGCAGCATGAAACCGGCTGCGATGATAACACCGATGGTACGGGTGAAAGTGAGGATGGCGTCGGTGTGATCGCCCAAACCTAAGAGCATTCCGAGGAAGCCAGCACTGACGCCGACTGCAGTACTAGAGGACAACCACGAGCGGATGGATGCTGCGCCGCCTTGCCCGGTTATCCAGCCAAGCCCGATTCCGGAAGTCAGCGTGACAAGGGCAATTGCGGCCAACAGGATGAAAAACTGCAGGGCGACGGCGCTACCGATGGCGCGTGGGGTGGAGTATCCGCGGCGGATGAATAGCACGCGGGCGAGCGCCATTCCAACGAATCCCAGCCCGATGAAGCCCGTAACCTTGACCATTCCGGCGCATGAAATGAGCAATCCCGAGCATAAAAAGTACAGCCACGCCGGAGCGCCGCCTAGGCAGTCGACGCCGCGCAGGCCGAGCTCGACGCCGACCAAGGCCAATCCCAACATGACCGATTCATTGTGGATGCCGCCTACCAGGTGCAACGTGGTCAGCGGGTTGAGGATGCCCAACCACAGTGCGGACTCGGGCGAGACTCGACAACGGATAGCCAACTGCGAGATGGCCCAGCCGGCGGCGATTATGCCGGCTAGCGAAAGCAGCCGGTGTGCGATAACCCCCACGATGATTGAATTGCCGGTGAGCAGGCTGACTATCCCGGCCAACCCGAGTGCGACGGGGCCATAAGGTGAGGGCGAGTTAGCCCAGATGAAGGGGACCGAGCGAGCCAAAGGATCGGCTGAACCGAGGAGCTCCACCGGGCCCCCAGAGTATGGGTCGAGGCCCTGGGTGACGATGGAGCCGTTGGCCAGATAGGAATAAATGTCCTGGGTAAAAAGGGGCGCAGTGAAAACAAGTGGGATAACCCAACCAGCCCAGGTACGCCAGAGCTGGCTTTCAGTAACCAACCGGCGCGGCCGCGAATGCTCGCCATTGCTTTCGGTGTTGCGGAGAGGCGTTCCAACAAACGGGGCCATGAGCACCCATGCGGTGACCATCAGGCCTACGCCGCAGAAGACGAGGGCAGAAGCCGATTGCAACATGCGCGACATCAATGAGCCGAAGGGCACGTTGTCATAGGGGTTGCCTACTACGGGCAGTGCGCCGGCCCCAAGGCCGCCGACGGCGATGAGGATGGCACCCAGCGTGCCCATCCATCGCAGCACAAAGAAGGCACGCAGCTGGGCGATGGTGGTACGCGGGCGAGCGGCGTCTTCATCTGGCAGAAGGTCGTAGAGTGCGCCGGGCAGGGAGCCGGGTGCATCTTCGCTATTTCCATCGGCATGCAGCTGCGCGGAACGCGATCCCGCACTGCCAAGACGCGGGAGATCCTGGCGGATACCCGTGAGGAAAGCAGTGAGGCGTTGTTTCATAAATGTTTACTCTAGCGGGCCGCCAATTGGCTTGGGGGTGAGGGCTCGCCACGCCGGGTACCTGCGTTGGTGGAAATTGGGAATGAATTAGGGAACACTAGTGTTGTCTAAAAATAGTCGTTCGCTTTCAAGACGGGAGGTGTAGCAGATGGTCCCAGAAAAGGAGACCAGGACCACTGAAGGCGATACCCGCCGCCAGGTCATGCTTCTCCTCCTTAAGGATGGGCCGGTTACGGCCTCGTATCTTGGCGAGCGCCTAGGTCTTTCGGCCGCCGGTATCCGCCGGCACTTAGACATTCTGGTGGAAGAAGAGCTCACGGAGGTGGTCCAGCGTAAGTCGCTCGCGGCTGGCCGCGGCCGCCCCGCCAAGCATTTCCGCCTCACAGACCGCGGGCGTGCACAATTCGGGCATGCCTACGACGCGCTGGCTTCCGATGCCCTGAACGCCCTAAGGGCGGCAGGTGGAGCCGAGGCCGTGCGCAGTTTTGCAAAGGCCCGCTTTGAAAAGCTCCTTGAGGACGTGCACCCGCTTATCGGGGAAGATGAGTCCGTAGAGGAAGTGGCCCAAAAGTTGGCTGCTGTCTTGGACGAACATGGCTATGCCGCGACCGTCAACAGTGCCGGTTTTGGTGTGCAGATTTGCCAGCACCATTGCCCAGTCGCCCATGTGGCTGCAGAGCATCCGGAACTATGTGAGGCTGAACAGGAAGTCTTTTCTGCCCTGTTAGGTAAACACGTGCAGCCCTTGGCTTCTATTGCAGATGGCCATGGAATCTGCACCACAAACATCCCCTTGACACCGGTTAACCAAGACCGGGAAACAAAGCATTAGACGAAAGGAGCGGGTTATGACTCAGGCACAACCGGCGCCAGGCCTCGAGACCAAGATGAGTGATGACGAGATCATCTCTTCCATCGGTGGTTACGAGTACGGCTGGCACGATTCCGACGAAGCGGGCCAGGCAGCTCACCGAGGACTCAGCGAGGACGTCGTCCGCGATATCTCTGAGAAGAAGAACGAGCCGGAGTGGATGCTGGAATCCCGGCTGAAGGCGCTGCGCATCTTTAACAAGAAGCCGGTTCCAACGTGGGGCCCGGATCTCTCCGCTATTGACTTCGACAACATCAAGTACTTCGTGCGCTCCACTGAGAAGCAGGCGCAGACCTGGGACGATCTTCCTTCTGATATCAAGGAGACCTACGACAAGCTGGGTATCCCGGATGCAGAAAAGAAGCGCCTGGTCTCCGGCGTTGCTGCGCAGTACGAGTCTGAGGTTGTCTACCACAAGATTCGCGAGGACCTGGAGGCCCAAGGCGTTATCTTCGTCGATACCGATACCGCAGTGCGCGAGTACCCGGAAATTCTCCAGGAGTACTTCGGCACCGTCATTCCGGCTGGCGATAATAAATTCTCCGCGCTGAACAATGCCTGCTGGTCCGGCGGCTCCTTTGTCTATGTTCCAAAGGGCGTGCACGTGGATATTCCGCTGCAGGCATACTTCCGCATCAACACCGAGAACATGGGCCAGTTCGAGCGCACCCTCATCGTCGTTGAGGAGGACGCTTATGTTCACTACATCGAGGGTTGTACCGCTCCTATCTACAACTCCGATTCTTTGCACACCGGCGTTATCGAGATCGTCGTGAAGAAAGGCGGCCGTTGCCGCTACACCACGATCCAGAACTGGTCCACCAACGTCTACAACCTGGTTACCCAGCGCGCAAAGGTGGAAGAGGGCGGCACCATGGAATGGGTCGATGGCAACATCGGTTCCAAGGTCACCATGAAGTACCCGTCTTGTTGGCTGACCGGCGAGCATGCCAAGGGCGAAGTTCTCTCTCTGGCTTTCGCTGGCGAGGATCAGGTCCAGGACACCGGTTCCAAGATGCTGCACATGGCTCCGCGTACCTCCTCCAACATCGTGTCTAAATCCGTCGCCCGCAACGGTGGCCGCGCGGCTTACCGCGGCCTGGTGCAGGTCAACGCGAACGCCTCCAACTCGACCGCGAACGTCGAGTGCGACGCATTGCTCGTGGACAACAATTCGCGTTCCGATACATACCCGTACAACGACATCCGTAATGACCACGTGACCTTGGGCCACGAGGCAACGGTGTCCCAGGTTTCCGAAGAGCAGCTGTTCTACCTCATGTCCCGCGGCATCGCGGAAGAAGAGGCAATGGCGATGATCGTGCGCGGCTTCGTGGAGCCAATCGCAAAGGAGCTCCCGATGGAGTACGCCCTCGAGCTCAACCGCCTTATTGAACTGCAGATGGAAGGATCGGTGGGCTAAGTGGTCGCATCTAACGAATTCAATCCGGCTGACGTCACCAAGGGCGATCAGTTCACGTCTTTCAATGTGGAGGACTTCCCAGTACCACACGGTCGCGACGAGGTTTGGCGTTTTATCGCCCTGCGTAACCTGCGTGGCTTGCACAACGGCGAGTTCGCTCCGGCGGTAGCGCAGAAGATTGCAGTCAGCGCACCGGAAGGCGTTAGCTCCGAGACTGTCGCTGCCGACGATTCCCGTCTGGGCAAGGCAGGTGCGCCTGCAGACCGCGTTGCAGCCCAGGCATGGTCTTCCATGCCAGAGGCGCAGTTGGTCACCATCGATGCTGAGGCTCAGCTGGATAAGCCAGTGGAAATCACCATCACTGGCGCGGGTGAGGGCGTGACCTCCTTCGGGGCAACCTCCATCCAGGTAGGCCACCACGCAGAGGCCACCGTCGTGCTCAAGTACGTCGGTTCCGGCACCCACGCTGACAACGTTGAGTTCATCGTCGGCGACGGCGCCAACGTCACCGTTGTTGTCGACGCTGACTGGGAAGACAACGCGGTACACCTGGGCCACCAGGTAGCCTCCATGGGTCGAGATTCTGTTCTGCGCCACAACACCGCCATCTTCGGCGGCGAAATCGTGCGAATCGTTCCACGCGTAGCCTTTACCGCTCCAGGCGGCGACGCAGAGATGCTCGGCGTCTACTTCGCCGATGCAGGCCAGTACTTCGAGAACCGCCTGCTCGTTGACCATTCAGTACCGAACTGCCGCTCCCGCGTGTTCTACAAGGGTGCGCTGCAGGGTGAAACCCACGCTGACGGTTCCGCCGAGTCTGGCCGTGTCGAGGCCCGCACCTGCTGGGTTGGCGACGTACTGATCCGCAAGGATGCCAACAACACCGATACCTATGAGACCAACAACAACCTCATCCTGACTGAGGGTGCGCGCGCCGATGCGATCCCGAACCTAGAGATTCAGACCGGCGAAATCGTGGGTGCTGGCCATGCCGCAACCGTTGGCCGCTTCGACGACCTCGAGCTGTTCTACCTGATGTCGCGCGGTATCCCGGCTGCAGAGGCACGCCGCCTCATCATCCGCGGCTTCTTCTCCGAGGTCATCTCCCGCATTCCAGTTGAGTCCTTGCGCGAGGATCTAGAAACCCGCGTCATTGACGAGCTCGAAAAAATCAACGCTTAGAAACAATCCCCGAAAGCAGGTCTAACTCAATGTCTACCCTGGAAATCAAGAATCTCCACGCGCAGGTCCTCCCGAACGAGGAGGACGGCGAGGCCAAGGAAATCCTCAAGGGCGTCAACCTGACCATCAAGTCCGGTGAGACCCACGCCGTCATGGGCCCGAATGGCTCCGGCAAGTCCACCTTGTCCTACGTCATCGCTGGTCATCCAAAGTACGAAGTAACCGAGGGCGAGATCCTGCTCGATGGCGAAAACGTCCTCGAGATGGAAGTTGATGAGCGCGCACGCGCTGGCCTCTTCCTGGCTATGCAGTACCCAACCGAGGTTCCGGGCGTCAAGATGGCTCAATTCATGCGCGCCGCAGTCACCGCTGTCCGCGGCGAGGCCCCGAAGCTGCGCGAGTGGAACAAGGAACTAACCGAGGCACGTGAGAAGCTCTCCATCGATAAGTCCTTCGCACACCGTGCCGTCAACGAGGGCTTCTCCGGTGGCGAGAAGAAGCGTCACGAGGTTATGCAGCTCGATCTGCTCAAGCCAAAGTTCGCAATCATGGATGAGACCGACTCCGGCCTGGACGTCGATGCTCTCCGCGTTGTTTCCGAGGGCATCAACCGCTTCCAAGAGGAGACCAACGGCGGCATCTTGATGATTACCCACTACAAGCGCATCCTCAATTACGTGAAACCGGACTTCGTCCACGTCTTTGCCAACGGCCAGGTCATCAAGACCGGCGGCGCTGAGCTGGCTGACCAGCTTGAAGAGTCCGGTTACGATCAATTCGTTAAGTAAGAAGGACAATGTCTAACTTCGACGTTTGTGCCATCAGGGAGCAATTCCCGATCCTGAGCCGCACCGTACGCGACGATAAGCCGCTGGTGTACCTCGATTCGGGAGCTACGTCCCAGCGTCCGCTGCCAGTGTGGAAGGCCGAGGAGGAGTTCGTGCTAGGCACGAACGCTCCGGTCCACCGCGGTTCCTATCAGCTGGCGGAGGAGGCTGACGACGCTTACGAGTCCGCTCGCCAAGCCATCGCGGCTTTCGTGGGCGCGGATCGCGATGAGATTGCGTTCACCAAGAACGCAACTGAGGCTCTCAACGAGGTTGCCTACGTGCTTTCCGACGAACGCGCAGGCGATCTGTACGTAGGCGAGGGCGACACCGTGGTCATTACCGAGCTGGAACACCACGCCAATCTCGTGCCATGGCAGGAACTGTGCCAGCGCACCGGTGCGCAGCTGAAGTGGTATTCCATGACCGAAGACGGCCGCATCGATCTCGAATCCCTCGAGCTCGACGATTCCGTCAAGGTAGTGGCTTTTACCCATCAGTCCAACGTCACCGGTGCGGTGGCCGACGTCGATGAGCTGGTGCGCCGTGCTCGTGAGGTCGGCGCCTTGGTCGTCCTCGACGCCTGCCAGTCCGTGCCACACATGGCGGTGGATTTTCACGCGCTCGACGTCGACTTTGCCGCGTTCTCAGGCCACAAGATGTGTGGTCCGACCGGCATCGGTGCCCTGTACGGAAAGGCTGAGCTACTGGAAAAGCTCCCGCCTTTCCTAACGGGTGGTTCGATGATCGAAATCGTGAAGATGGATAAGACCACCTTCGCCGCGCCGCCGACTCGCTTTGAGGCGGGCACTCAGATGACCAGCCAGGTAGTTGGTCTTGGTGCGGCGGTGAAGTTCTTGTCTGAAATCGGCATGGACAATATCCATGCGCATGAGCAAAAACTCACCGCCCGTGCACTAGAAGGCCTGCAGCAAATCCCTGGTCTGCACATCGTGGGCCCGAAGGATACCGAAAGCCGCGGTGGTGCGGTCTCGTTCGTCGTCGATGGCGTGCACCCGCACGATCTGGGCCAGGTCCTGGATTCGTACGGCGTCGCGATCCGCACCGGTCATCACTGCGCGTGGCCGCTGCACCGTGCGGGCAACGTCAATTCGACTGCGCGCGCCAGCTTCTACCTCTACAACACGGAGGAAGAAGTCGATAAGCTCATCCAGGCCGTCAAGGCAGCACGTGAATTCTTTGGAGTGGAGTAATGAATCTAGATTCGATGTATCAGGACGTCATCCTGGACCACTATAAGAACCCGAAATTCGCGGGCTTGCGTGAAGGACAGGCCGAGGTTCACCACGTCAACCCATCCTGCGGTGACGAGATCACCTTGCGCGTGAAGCTTTCGGAGGACGGCAAGACCGTAAAGGATGTTTCCTACGATGCCGAAGGCTGCTCCATCTCGCAGGCCTCCACCTCCGTCATGGCGGAGGAGATCGTGGGCAAGTCCTTGGATGAAGCGCGCGCGAAGCTCGACGAGTTCGAAAAGATGGTCACCTCCCGCGGAGAAATCGAGGGCGACGATGAGATCATTGGAGACGGTGTTGCTTTCGGCGGCGTCGCCAAGTTCCCCGCCCGCGTCAAATGCGCTTTGCTCGGATGGAAGGCCTTTCAGGCCGCATCCATGGAAGCACTCAATGAACTGGAGAAATAAATGTCTGAACCAGTAGATCCATATCAGGATTCCAACGCCAACTTTTCCGGCAGCGGCGAGCGCCCACCGCAGACCGAGGAGCAGATTGCCAAGGCCTACGACATCACCGAGTACATGCGTGACGTGATTGACCCAGAGCTGGGCATCAACGTCGTGGACTTGGGTTTGGTTTATGACGTCTGGCTCGAGGACGTCGACGGCAAGGAGACCGCCAAGATCAACATGACGCTGACCTCGCCGGCATGCCCGCTGACCGATGTCATCGGCGAGCAGGTTGAAGACGCAGTGGTGGGCAATAAGCTTGCTGACGCCGTCCAGATCAACTGGGTTTGGATGCCGCCATGGGGTCCGAACATGATCACCGAGGAAGGCCGCGAAATGCTGCAGGCCCTAGGCTTCGCAGTCTAGGCAAGCAATTTAAGCTTCCACATCTTGATAAGTCCCGCTGCCGAATGGCCGCGGGACTTATCTTGTTTTCTGGTTTTGGCTCAGCTATGACCTGTTAGCGCCGGTTGATAGACTGATTCCTCGTGATTGTGACCAATGATTTCGAGGTGCGCGTGGGCGCACGTACGCTTCTCGACGCCCCTGGCCAGCACCTGCGTGTGCAGCCGGGCGACCGCATCGGGCTGGTCGGACGCAACGGTGCGGGCAAGACGACCACCATGCGTATCCTGGCAGGGGAGACCGAGCCCTATGGCGGCTCTGTCACGCGTTCCGGCCCCATTGGTTACCTGCCACAGGACTCCCGCGAAGGCAATATCGAAATCACCGCTCGTGAGCGCGTTCTCTCCGCCCGCGGTTTGGACGAGATCAAGCGCCGTATGGCAAAGCAGCAGGAGCTGATGGAGACTGCCACGGATGAAAAGTTCCGCGACAAAGCCATCCGCAAGTATTCCCGTCTAGAGGAGGAGTACCACGCTCTTGGCGGATACGAGGCCGACGCCGAGTGTGCGCAGATTTGCGACAACTTAGGCTTGCCGCAGCGCATCCTTGACCAGCAGTTGAAGACTCTCTCCGGCGGTCAGCGCCGCCGCGTGGAGCTAGCACAGATCCTCTTCGCAGCGTCGGCTGGCTCGGGCAAATCCCAGACCACCCTGCTGCTGGACGAGCCGACTAACCACCTGGACGCTGACTCGATCACCTGGCTGCGTAGCTTTTTGTCCAAGCACGAGGGCGGTCTCATTATGATCTCCCACGATGTGGACCTCCTTGAGGCCGTGTGCAACAAGATCTGGTTCCTTGATGCGGTGCGCGCCGAGGCCGACATTTACAACATGGGCTTCAAGAAGTACCTGGATGCGCGTGCTACCGACGAAGCTCGCCGCCGACGTGAGCGCGCCAATGCGGAGAAGAAGGCTTCGGCCCTGCAGAAGCAGGCTGCCAAGCTCGGTGCGAAGGCCACCAAGGCGGCCGCTGCCAAGCAGATGCTTGCCCGCGCGGACCGCATGATGAACCAACTGGACGAAGTGCGCGTGGCCGACAAGGTCGCGCACATTAAGTTCCCTGAGCCCGCGCCGTGCGGCAAGACCCCGATGAACGCTAAGGGTCTTACCAAGATGTACGGCTCCTTGGAAGTCTTTGCCGGCGTCGATCTCGCCATCGACAAGGGTTCCCGCGTGGTTGTTCTCGGTTACAACGGAGCTGGTAAGACCACGTTGCTGAAGCTGCTTGCGGGAGTAGAACGCACCGACGGTGAGGGCGGCATTGTTTCCGGCCATGGTCTGCGTATCGGCTACTTCGCGCAGGAGCACGACAACATCGACCCGAACAAGACCGTGTGGGAGAACACCATTGAAGCCTGCCCGAACGCAGGCCAACAGGATCTCCGCGGCCTCCTCGGTGCCTTTATGTTCTCCGGCGACAAGCTGGAGCAACCGGCAGGCACGCTCTCCGGTGGTGAAAAGACCCGACTTTCCATTGCCGCTCTCGTTTCCTCGCGCGCAAACGTACTGCTCCTCGATGAGCCGACCAACAACCTCGACCCGCAATCGCGTGAGCAGGTCCTCGACGCTCTGGGCTCCTACACTGGAGCAGTCGTATTGGTCACCCACGATCCGGGAGCAGTGAAAGCACTCAAGCCCGAGCGCGTCATCATCATGCCTGATGGCGATGAGGATCTATGGAACGACGAATACTTAGAGATCGTTGAGCTGGCCTAAACATTGCAGTGTCGGACCAGATTGTGATCATGGACGCAGGACGTATCGTAGAGACCGGCGAGCCCAATGCGTTCTTTGACAACCCGCAGACGGAGCGCGCCCAGAAATTCCTCGATACCCTCGTCTTTTAGGAGCCTTTAGCCGATGACTACGCCCCGCATCCTGCTTGACTGCGATCCCGGAATTGATGACGCCCTTGCCCTTATCTATCTCGCGGCGCTTCACCACGCCGGCGAGATTGAACTCGTTGGTGTCACCACGACGGCCGGCAACATCGACGTCGACACCACTGCTCGCAACGCGGCGTTCATTCTCAGCGCATGCGGGCTAGGGGAGATCCCCGTGGCACCCGGCCACCCAGCTCCCTTGGAGGTTCCACTGGTAACGACCCCGGAAACCCATGGCCCAGCTGGCCTGGGCTATGTCACGGCCCCGGACTGGAACTCCGATTACAACTGGCGGGACCTGTGGAACAACGCAGCTGAACAGGGCGCGCAGCTCATCGTCACCGGTCCGCTCACCAATGCAGCGCTAGCCGGGGTGAGCAAGTTCAGCCAGATGACAGTGATGGGCGGCGCAGTGAACTACCGCGGCAACACCACGCCCACAGCGGAGTGGAACTTCTGGGTAGACCCGCATGCCGCAAAGCAGGCCTTTGCCGACTTGCGCGAAAGCAACAGCCAAGCGACGCTGTGCTCACTGGAAGTGACCGAGCAGTTTCTCATTGCGCCGCCGCGCTTGGAGCGACTCATCGCGGAGCTTGGCGAGCATCCGGTGGCCCACCACCTTCCAGAGATCCTGCGCTTCTATTTCGAGTTCCATCAAGAGCAAGGGGAGGGCTACCAAGCTCAAATCCATGACTTGCTCACCTGCATGATCGCGCTTGGCAAGGTGGACTTCCTTAAGCACAACACCACCGTGGATGTGGAGGCTGAGTCGCAGTTGCTGCGCGGAACATCCGTGGCGGACCTACGGGGACATTGGGATGCGCCGGCCAACGCACACATGGTGACCGCCGTAGATATCGTAGGCGCGCACGCAGAGCTCACCCGTGCGGCCGGGATTTTGGCTCGTCGCGTTTAGTGCGCTTATTATTGATGGGCTGCCCGAGGTGACATAGGGCAGAATTTTGCCAACACTTTGTACATCTACTACTTCCCAAAGTGAAAGTTTCATGTCACAGATCTCTTTATCGCCAGCCCGCAAAGGCCTGGTAATCGCCGGTGCGCTCATCGTCGTAGCCACCTGGATCTATCTCGTTTTGGTTCGTCCGACTTCCTGGGAGTCCGTCGCGGGCTCCACTGAAGCACTCATCACCTTGGTCGGCTACTTGCTCGGTGCCGCCTTACTGCTTGCAGGCGCGCTGCCAGCGCTTCCCGCCCGAACCATCGCAATCATCCCTGTCGCGTTGGTCCTCAACATCGTCGTCGGCGAGATCATCGGTTCCATTGGTGTACCGCTCTACATCGACTCCGTGGGTACCATCCTCGTCGCCGCCATTGCCGGCCCTATCGCTGGCCTGGCTACGGGTACTTTATCCTCCGTGGTGTGGGGTCTTCTCAACCCGGCAGCCCTGCCATTTGCGGCTGTATCGGCTGCGACAGGTTTCCTTGCGGGTTGGGCGATCAACAAGGGCGCCTTCAAAAAGTGGTGGGCCGTCATCCTTTCCGGCGCCATCATCGGAATCATTTCCGGCATGCTGGCCGCGCCCGTCGCAGCATTCGTTTACGGCGGCACCGCTGGCCTGGGAACAGGCGCCGTGGTCTCGCTCTTCCGCGAGCTCGGAAACTCGCTTATCGCTTCGGTGACCCTGCAGTCCTTCATTTCCGATCCGCTCGATAAGGCCATCGTCTTCCTCATCGTGTGGGCAGCAATCAAGGCACTGCCGAAGCGCACCCTCGAAAGCCTGCGCCCGCGTTAATGATGCACCCAGCCACTGTTTTTAGCGCCGCAGCCTCCACCTGGTTTCTCATCGTGGCCGTCAACTCACCCCTACTCAATGCGGCTGTGTTCATCATGTGGCTCATATTTGGCACCATCGCATCACGCTCAATAGCGGTGGGCGCTACCACCACGGTGCTTGCACTTCCCGCCGCGGCATCGATGGTGCTCATTCACGCGCCCTACGGCACTGCCCGTATATTCCCATTACTCACCAGTGATGGCCTGCTTCTTTCAGGCCAACTTTCCCTACGTTTCGCCGCCTTGATGGGCTGTATCGTGGCGGCTGCCGCCATGGTTAAGGTCAGCGACGTCGCCAAGTGGCTCCAAACCTCTCGCCTCGGCCACAAAGCCGCCTACGTGGTGGGTGCCTCCCTTCAATCCCTGCCCGAGGGTGCGCGCGCCATCGCCGCGGTACGCGACGCTAACCGCCTCAGCGGCGTGAAGGTTTCCTTTCGCAACGTTGCCTCCCGTGTCATCATCCCGGTCATCGCACGCCTGCTCACCCAGGGCGCGCAACGGGGCCAGGCCTTGGCCGCGATCGGATTCGACAGACCAGGCCGACGCACAGTTTTGGTCCCCGTTCCAGACAGCCTGGTTCAGCGCATCGTACGGTGGGCACTGCCCATCATCAGCGTTCTTGGAGTATTGCTATGGATTTAGTCCCAGGAACAAGCAAGACCGTCCGCGTGGGCTTTAGCGAAAATGCCGACGACGTTGCGCATCAACTCGCAGAGATTTTGGGTGTTGACACAGTAATCGGCGCCGATGCGGCAGCACACGTATCTCTCCTGCGCGAGACAGTCAGGGAAGAACTAGCGCTTGCGTTGGAACACCTTGGGATGGATCCGCAGGACATGGAAGCCAGGATAGAGCAGGCGCTTTGCGACGTCGCCCTCGACGGCATGCGCAAACCCTCCAGCCTGTCTGGTGGTCAAACACGCCGGCTTGCGCTCGCGCAGGTCGCGATAGCCGAGCCACCCGTGCTCATCGTGGTCGAGCCGTGGGCGGGCCTCGATCTCGATTCACGCGAGCGCATCGCCAGTTATCTCGGAACGCTGAAGGAAACCGCGGTCATCCTCGTCGAGCATGACTCCAGCGCAGACGGCAATCTAGACCTTGCCCGCGTGGCTCCGAGTTCGGAAAGCATCACGATATCCCAGTTGCGTGCCAAGCGCGGTGCGAAACCCAGGCGCTGGTGGCACCTCAAAGCTCCGGAATCCAGCTCTTTCGAGGTTGGCCCGGTGGACTTGAAACTGCGGCCCGGAGGAGTGCTGTGGCTGCGTGGCGGAAACGGTTCAGGCAAGACCACGTTGCTGCGCGCAGCCGCTGGCCTCGACAGCAATGAACCCGCCCATCCCAGCATCGCGATGGCGCTGCAATCGCCCATGGACCAAGTGCTCGAACCCACCATTGGAGCGTGGGTGCAGGAGCCAGATCTCATACCTGACCTACCTCTAGAAGAGCACCCACTGGACGTCTCGGCGTCGCAATTGCGGGTCGCGCAGGTAGCGCATGCGGTGGCACTGCGCCGCAGTATTCTCATCCTTGATGAGCCGGACACGCTTCTCGACGCCCGTGGCAGAGTGATGGTCCATCGCCTCATTCACAACGCGCTCTCCGCATCGGCGTCAATAGTATTGACCTGCCACGATCCCGCATTCGTGGCCGAGGTCGCCTCCTACGCAAAGGTAGACGAAATAAACCTAGCGAACTGACGCAGCGCCCGAAACCTCAAGGATGAGAATCCGTGGAGCGCGGGAAACGGTGAAGGGTGAAACCTTCACCATTACCCACACGCCATTAATTGCGGAATCCGTGGACCGGGGCGGGGATAAAGCCGCCGCGGTTGACAAACGTGGAGTTTCCCACCTTGTTCACGGGGATGACCGGCGCATAACCTAGCAGGCCGCCAAAGTTGACCTCGTCACCGATTTCCGCATCCGGAACCGGGATGACGCGTACTGCGGTGGTCTTATGGTTCATCACACCGATGGCGGCTTCATCCGCGATCATGCCCGCGATGGTGGCCGCGGAGGTATCGCCAGGAAGCGCAATCATGTCGAAGCCGACCGAGCAGATTGCGGTCATGGCTTCCAGCTTGTCCATGGAGATGGCACCGGAACGCACTGCGTCGATCATGCCCTTGTCCTCGGAGACGGGAATGAAGGAACCCGAAAGGCCGCCGACGCGCGAGCATGCCATCATGCCGCCCTTCTTCACGGCGTCGTTAAGCAGTGCCAATGCGGCTGTCGTGCCATGAGTACCGACCTGGTCAAGGCCCATGTGCTCCAGGATGTGTGCCACGGAATCGCCGAGCTCGGCGGTTGGTGCCAGGGAAAGGTCAATGATGCCGAAGGGAACGCCAAGGCGCTCGGAGGCCATGTTGCCCACGAGCTGGCCAGCACGCGTGATCTTAAACGCGGCCTTCTTGACCTCCTCGGCAACCTGATCCAGGGTGGCACCCTCGAGGTTGCCCAACGCACGGTCAACTACGCCGGGGCCGGAAACGCCCACGGAAACCACGCAATCCGGTTCCTCGATGCCGTGGAAGGCACCCGCCATGAACGGGTTGTCGCCCACGGAGTTTGCAAAGACCACCAGCTTGGCGCAGGCGATCGCCGACTGATACTTGGTCAGTTCGGCGGCCTCCTTGATGACTTCACCCATGCGCTTGGCTGCGTTCATGTTGATGCCCGCGCGGGAGGAGGCAATATTCACCGAAGAACAGACCAACTCAGTTGTGGAAAGCGCCTCGGGAATGGAATTGATAAGGCGCTTTTCCGCAGTGGTGGCGCCCTTTTCCACGAGAGCAGAGTAACCACCGACGAAGTTCACACCGGTCTCAGCCGCTGCGCGATCGAGCGCATTGGCTACCTCGACTGGGTCGCCGTCGACCCCAGCAACGATCAGGCTGACCGGGGTCACCGAGATGCGCTTGTTCACGATCGGGATGCCGAGCTCTTGCTCGATGCCTTCGCAGACCTCAACTAAGTGCTTGGCACGCTCGGTGACCAAGTCATAGACAGCCTGTGCTGTAGCGTCCATAGAAGAGCGCGTGCAGCTAAGCAGCGAGATGCCCATGGTGACGGTACGGATATCGAGACGGTACTTATCGATCATCTCGATTGTGTCGAGGATGCTTGCAGTATTGAATCGATTGAGCATATTTAGATCTCGTTCATCGCTGTAAACAGCGCCTCGGATTGAACGCGGATGGACTGGTTAATGTCTTCACCCACCTTGTTCATGGCCTCCTGAATCTGCTGAATCGTAACCTGCGATTCATCGAATTCCACGCGCAGAATCATCGTGAAGAAGCCAGACATCAAGGTCTGGGAGACGTCAACGATGTTGACTCCAAGTTCAGCGAGACTGGTTGTAACAGAAGCGATAATTCCGGTGCTATCCGCACCGGTAACAGTCATGATGGCAATCATGGATTAAATTCTATCGCCTTTCACGTACGGTGGGGCCATGACTTTGACGAAAAAGAAAGTACTGTACATTGGCGGACACGGAAAGGTCGGTCTGCTTGCCACCCCGAAGATGGTCAAAGCGGGCCACAGCGTTCATTCGCTGATCCGCTCCGAGTCCCAAGTGGAAGAGATTGAAAACCTAGGCGCTACCGCAGTGCTGAAGGACATCACAAAAACCAGCGCGCAAGAATGGGCTGAGCTCTTCGCAAACTTCGACGTCGTGGTGTGGGGTGCCGGTAACGGCGGACGTGGCGGCGCAGACCTTACCTGGGCTGTAGATCGCGATGGCGCAATGGCAACTATCGACGCCCTAGAGCTGCTCAAAGCAGAGGGCAAAAAGGTACCTGATTACGTGATGATCTCCTACGTTGGCGCAACGCACAACGAGACCGATCCCAATGATGAGTCTTGGTACGCCTACGTTGAGTCAAAGAAGGCGGTAGACAACCGCCTGAATTCTTCTGAACTGAACTATGTCATCCTCGGCCCTTCTGCGCTTACGGAAGAGCCAGCGGGCGGCATCGAGGTAATCGAGGATACGAATCCTCACGGCCAGACTAGCCGTGAGCTGGTTGCCGAGGTGATTACTGAAGTTGTTGGCCGCGAGAGCCTTCCGGCTAGCCCGTTGGCTTTCATCGATGGCGAGAATCCAGTCAGCAGTATTTAAGCCGGCTAGGCACCCGCTTTATCTTTACGGATGGTTTGCTCCACGAGGTCTAGCACAGCGCTAAGACCAGCGTGGTCACCGAGAGCCAGGCGGGAAATGAAGCCATCCATGAAGGTCTCGAGGTAGAGCACCAACGTGTCCACGCTGACGTCGTCGCGCATTCGACCTTCCTCAGCGTTGGACTGTAGGCGGGCACGGACTGCGTCGGAAAGCACCGATTGTTGGTCCACCCACCGCGCGCGGAACGAAGGATCGGTCCGCAGCAGCGATGAGATCTCCAACCGAGTAGCCAGCCAATCGTGGCGCTCTGGGTGGCGGAGCATTTCACTCATTACTTCGACCAAGCCGTTATTCGCAACGACCTCCGCCTGGCGGGCAGCGTCTTCACGCGCCAGCGCCAAGAACAATGACTCTTTGTCGCCGAAGTGGTGGAAGATGGCGCCGCGGGACTTGCCCGTGGCCTCTTCTAGAAGGCGGACCGTAGCTCCCTCGTAGCCATGCTCGGCGAAACACTTGCGTGCACCGACGAGGATGTCATGTCGACGTCGGTTGAGCTCAGCATCACTCACGATGGGCATAGAAAATCCGTTTCTTCTAGATGGCAAGTTAAAAATATTAAGTTCTAACCGGAGCTTGGATTCCCCTGGTCAAGTCTAAAAGGGGGACCGCAAGATAACTTGCGGTCCCCGCTCTACCTAGGGTTTTACCTAGGAATTAGATGGTGTGAAGACCTTAAGCCTTAACCATCTGGCGCAGCACGTACTGCAGGATGCCGCCGTGGCGGTAGTAGTCGGCCTCACCCGGGGTATCGATGCGGACCTTAGCGTCGAACTCGACGGTCTCGCCAGATTCCTTGGTAGCGGTTACGTGAACCGACTTCGGGATGCCACCCTCGTTGAGAGCAGAGATGCCTTCGATGTCGAAGGTCTCGGTGCCATCTAGGCCGAGGGACTCGTGGGACTCGCCCTCTGGGAACTGCAGTGGGATAACGCCCATACCGATGAGGTTGGAGCGGTGGATACGCTCGAAGGACTCGGTAATGACAGCCTTGACGCCAAGCAGGTTGGTGCCCTTAGCAGCCCAGTCACGGGAAGAACCGGTGCCGTACTCCTTGCCAGCGATAACAACCAGCGGGATGCCAGCTGCCTTGTAGTTCTCGCAAGCGTCGAAGATGAAGGACTGCGGTGCGCCTTCCTGGGTGAAGTCGCGGGTGTAGCCACCAGCAACGTCGACCAGCTGGTTCTGCAGACGGATGTTGGCGAAGGTACCACGCATCATGACCTCGTGGTTACCACGACGGGAACCGAGGGAGTTGTAGTCCTGACGCTCAACGCCGTTTTCATCCAGGTACTGAGCAGCAGGGGTGCCCGGCTTAATGGAGGAAGCAGGGGAGATGTGGTCGGTGGTGACGGAATCGCCCAGCTTGGCAAGAACGCGAGCGCCCTTGATGTCCTCGACTGGGGTCGGCTCTGCCGGCATGCCGTCGAAGTACGGTGCCTTGCGGATGTAGGTGGAGTCCTCGTTCCAGTCGAAGGTCTCGCCCTCTGGCACATCGAGGGAGCGCCATGCATCGTCGCCCTTGAAGACGTCAGCGTAGTCAGCCTCGTAGAGCTCGCGGGAGATTGCCTTCTGGATGGTGTCCTCGATCTCCTCGGAGGAAGGCCAGATGTCCTTCAGGAAGACATCATTGCCGTCCTGATCCTGACCCAGAGCCTGGGTGTCGAAGTCGAAGTCCATGGTGCCGGCAATAGCATAAGCGATAACCATGATTGGGGAAGCCAAGTAGTTCATCTTGACGTCTGGGGAGATACGTCCCTCGAAGTTACGGTTACCGGACAGGACTGCGGTTGCAGCCAAGTCATGCTCGTTGATGGCAGCGGAGATCTCCTCCGGCAGCGGGCCGGAGTTGCCGATGCAGGAGGTGCAGCCGAAGCCGGAGAGGTAGAAGCCCAGAGCCTCAAGGTCCTTCCAGAGGTCTGCACGCTGGAAGTAACCGTCAACAACCTGGGAACCCGGTGCACAGATGGTCTTAACCCATGGCTTGGAGGTCAGGCCCTTTTCAGCAGCCTTGCGGGCGATGAGGCCAGCGCCAACCATGACGGATGGGTTAGAGGTGTTGGTGCAAGAGGTGATAGAAGCGATTGCAACCATGCCGTGGTCCAGGGTGTACTCGCCGCCCTTCGGGGAGGTGACGGTAACTGGATTGGACTGACGGCCGGAGCCGCCCTTAGCTGCGGACTCGCCGTGGCCCTCGCGGGAGTTGTTCAGACCGCCGGTGACGTCAACGAGCGCCTCGTCAGCGTCGCCCTCGGAGGTCATGCGCTTTGCCTCAAGGGAGGACTCGTCAACGACGACGTCGCCAGTTGCGTAGGTAGGCAGATCCTTACGGAACTGTTCCTTTGCCTCGGACAGCAGGATGCGATCCTGTGGGCGCTTCGGACCGGCGATGGAAGGAACAACGGTGGACAGGTCCAGCTCGAGGTACTCGGAGTACTCTGCCTCTGGAGCGTCCTGCTCCAGCCACATGCCCTGCGCCTTGGCGTAAGCCTCGACGCGCTCGATCTGCTCCATTGGGCGACCGGTGAGCTCGAGGTACTTGATGGTTTCCTCGTCAATCGGGAAGATTGCGGCGGTGGAGCCGAACTCTGGGGACATGTTGCCGATGGTTGCGCGGTTAGCCAGCGGAATGGACTTAACGCCATTGCCATAGAACTCAACGAACTTCTGGACAACACCGTGCTCGCGGAGCATCTCGGTGATGGTTAGAACGACGTCGGTTGCAGTAACGCCGACTGGGATCTCGCCGGTCAGCTTGAAGCCGACAACGCGCGGGATAAGCATGGAGACCGGCTGGCCGAGCATTGCAGCCTCAGCCTCGATGCCGCCAACACCCCAGCCCAGGATGCCCAGGCCGTTTTCCATGGTGGTGTGGGAGTCGGTACCGATACAGGTATCTGGGTATGCGACACCGTCGTTGTCGAAGACGACGCGGGACAGGTACTCGATGTTGACCTGGTGGACAATGCCGGTTCCCGGTGGGACAACGCGGAAGTTGGAGAAGTTCTCAGCACCCCAACGCAGGAACTGGTAGCGCTCCTGGTTGCGCTCGTACTCAATTTCAACGTTCTTCTCGAGCGCTTCTGCGGAACCGAAGGCCTCAACGATAACGGAGTGGTCGATGACCATCTCTGCCGGGTTCAGCGGGTTAACCTGCTCTGGCTTGCCACCCAGAGCGGAGATTGCCTCACGCATGGTGGCGAGGTCGACTACACACGGAACACCGGTGAAGTCCTGCATCAGCACACGTGCCGGAGTGAACTGGATCTCGGTGTCCGGCTCAGCGGACGGATCCCAGTTAGCAAGTGCGTTGATGTGATCCTTGGTTACATTCTTGCCGTCCTCGTAGCGCAGCTGGTTCTCAGCAAGCACCTTCAGGGAGTAAGGCAGCTTCTCCAGGCCAGCGACTGCGTTGATGTCAAAGTAGTCATAGGACTTGCCGTTGACGTCAAGAGTCTTCTTGGCACCGAAGGAGTTTAGGCTTTCAGTCACAGGGAGCTCCATTCCTTGTTTGTCAGAACAAAAGTTCATGGTTTCCAGCTCTACCGCCTTAAAGGTAAGCCGCCACTTTCCATGTTCACATATATGGTTCACATATATATGAGGAATAAGGCGCTTGCGTTTAAGGCCAAGGCGCTGGAAACGAGAAGAACGCGAAGGTTCGGAAACCAGTCTAATGGTTTCGACCGACGACCGTGTCAACTATAACAGTACGAGCGTTCTGTTTCACCTTTTGGGAAGGTTTCGCGCGTCACATAGGCAATCCTGATGATGGCAGCGTTACTTTATGAATCGAAGCTGCTTGCTCACAGGCGCCCATGGGCTGCTATTTATAGGGTGGGTTACGGCAAGGCAGCATTAGCAACCGAAGTAGAGGAGGGGAGCAATGAGTGCGGAAAGCGCTGAGTCTCCGGCGATCGATATCGCTGACCTCGCCGCGCAGCTACGCGCGGATGGCTCCGCCTTTACTAATACGGACCTGGCCAACGATCAATCCGTCCAGGACTCCATTTCTGCGGCGTTGCATGCCGGCCATGGCGTTGCTGTTGTGGATGACTACACCGCCACTGCGGCAGAAAGCCGCAACCTTGCCGTCGATCTTCAAAATGCCACGGGATTAGACACCGTCATCGTTCAAGTGCCTTCGCATGTCTCTGCCGTGAGTGGCTCGCTGTCGCGTGCGGAACTCGAAGCAGTGCAACGCAAGATTCCTAGGGGCATCGATCAGGTTGAGCTCCTTGAACGCTTTTACGACGGCATAGATCGGTTTGACGTCCATTCGGTGATTCTCACCGCCTTTATGGTGGTGCTCGCGCTCGCCGTTGCTTGGATAGCTTTCAGGTCTGCATCAAGGCGTGAAACGCGTTCCGAGAAAATGGGCTAGGCCCAACGGTGGGACGATTGTCCGCCGAACCTCGGTTCAACCGAAGCTCGAAGATTTCTCTCGTTTTCAGCGTTTCGGAAACTATGAGACTTAGATTTGTTCGAAAAACTATCCCCAGAACCTGAGTGAACCGTCGGGGTCACCGGGTGCCGAATGAGGGGAACCGTGCGGTTGCAATCAACCCGAAAGTTGGCCATCAAATTTACCGATCTGGCTACACCTGAGTCATCGATCTCGCGCGGATCTGGACCTCAATCCGTTGGGAATTTGCCTCCCATTTAACGCTGGGCGAGGCGATCGTTTTGCGCCCTTTAGTTAAAGCGGAAACCAATCCATGCCCATCTGGTGGCTATGGGATTGTGGACATCTGGGCGCCGGCGGATGTCGAAATTGGTCTGGCGAGTGTCAAATTCCAAGAGTGGGGTAGGGGATCTAGTCAACCACCCTGACTTGACAAGCGGTGGGGGAGGGGGCTGCTAAAGGGGGTTTGCGTGGAGATTTCACTAGTAGTGTGATGAAACACACAATCACGGGAAGGTAACAAAATTATTGCAGGTTGGCTGCCTTTGTAACGTCATGTGGCGCGACTTGACTGGAGTGAATTTTGAGGAAAGTGTGCGCGACGGTGTGTCGGTGACGTATGGTTCAAATATCGACTCACGGGTTGATTCTTGTTCCATACGTTCATGGGCCAAGCCTTGACTCTCAATCGAGATGACACACGGGTATGTGGGGAAGCACGCCACGAGTGGAAATCGCGGGATTGAGGTTCGCCGCCTGGCTCACGATGAGCAGATGGGATGGGGCCTAGTTGTTTGAAGCCCTGACGCATAACGCTTTAAGGCGCGAGCCTTTAACTCTGTTGCGTGTCGGAGACAGCGGCGTCGTAAAGCAGCGCTGGCTTATTTCGAACACACCTGGCACCCCAAGAACGATTCGTCGAAGCCGATTCCAGTGTTCGAATTTTTTAAGAATTGACACACCCACATTCCGATTGGGGACAAGCAAGCCGGTTGGTCTTGTCGTCGCCTCACCGGGTGCCGGTGCAGCTTCAGCCTTCTGGGGCGAGAAGCTTCTGCGGGTTCTCGGTAAGGGGATGGCAATGTGATCGGCATAGCGAGTTACTCGTAGGGCTAGCTTCGTGCGGCCCGTTCAAGGTTCGTGGATTTTGCTTTCCGCCCTCCCGACCGCGCGCAAGCGCAACGGAATTGCGGCGACGGCAGGCCACGGATTTTAGAGCGGTTCATACGGGGTTAAGACGCGAGTTCAACACAGCATTGCTTCTCCCGCGCCTGTGATCGGCGCATAAACGTCACGCATTTTCACCGTAGGCACAACCTGCCTAAAGGTTGTACTGCCAGGGCGGTGTACGCATCGAATGCGTATATCTGCACCTACTCCAAGGCTGCCTGGTGCCGGGTAACGTGCCCCTAACTTTTGCCATTGTGCGATTAGGTAAAAGAGTTCAAAGGGGTGCGCTAGTTAAGACATGCGCTTTTAAGCTGGCTTAAGTTAAGTCCCGGGCATTCCTATATCTAAATCAACAGTGTAAACCCGCTAGCTTTCTGCCAGCCAGCTCGCTGACAGGCGCATCTGTATCTTGTGCCGAGGTGGATGCTCGAAGGCTACCTCGCCGGTCGCAGGCGAGGACTCTCATAGCTTCTATCGGGTTTGGCTGGGCTGATTGTGGCTGATTGTGTAGGGATGAGCTTTTGCATGACGTGAAACAATTCGGCGAAGCGTGGGTGTCTAGGAGATACTTCTCGTGGCCACCATCTTTAAGTACGGCTCTCGGCGTCTGAAGACGCTGCTAGCCACCGTCGCAACCACCGCGACGCTATCTACCGTTTCCACCCTTGCTCCGGTTGCCGCCCACGCGGAAGAACCGGTCAACATCCAGTCCTTGCTTTCCTCGAAAGATGCATCTGTCGCTGACCTTGCTGGCGCCATTGCCACCATTGAAGAGCAGATTGCGAAGCTCGAGGGCGAAATTGGAATGCGACGTGAGGCAGTAAACCGTGCCTTGGTCGACCTCCAGGACGCGCGTACGGAAGCCGCTCAGGCCCGCCGTGGTACCACCGCGGCGCGTGATGAACTCGATTCTGCACAGTCGGAAGTCGAAAAGGCTCAGAAGAAGCTCAATGAGCTTTCGCGTACTGCTTATCGCCGTGCCAATACTTCTGACGCTGTCTCCACGGCTGCGGGAAATGATGCGCGCGGCGACATGCTGGAGCGCCAAACCTATCTGCATACGCAAGCCAAGGATCAGCAGGCGGTCTTGGATCGGTTGGAGCGAGAGCGCACCGAGAAGGCGAACAAGGAATCGCAGCTTCGCAAGACCCAGGAGTTGGCACAGCTGCGCGAGGAAAAAGCTACCGAGGCTGAAGCTCAAGCGCGTCAAACCCTGGAAGAAAGCCAGTCGAACGTGGCCGAGTTTTCCTCCGAGCGCGAGAGCTTGCTAAAGCAGCGCTCCCAGGTGCAAGATGCACTAAATCAAGCCAAGGGGCTAGATACAAACGAGCCTAAGGCTGCGGAGCCCGGCTCAAACGTCAAGTCAAATGACTTGACAAAGAGGGAAGCTCAGACCTCTGGCGCGGCTACTTCGCAGGCGCCGGCAGCAGGCTCCCAGGAGTCCGCGGTGGCTTCCACTGAGCAGAACGCATCCGCATCCAACACCGCTAACGCGGCGGCAAGCACTGCTGCGGGCGCGACGCAGTCGGCGTCGGAAAGCGCTTCTGCGAATGCTAATGCCAACGGTGGCGAAGCGGCGGCTGCTTCTGGCGTTTCCGCGGCGGAGTCATCTACATCTGCTACCGAGTCTGCTTCGATGATGCAGGGAGGGGAGCCGGAGTCCGTAACTCGGGACTTCCGTGCGGATAAGTCTGGCTCGCAGCTTAGCGCGAGCGACGTCCAGAAGGCAGCGGAGGCGGCCCAGGAGCTGTCTTCGGATCCGAACGTGCAGAAGCTTTCCTCCGAAGGATTCAGCATGCAGGGTTCTTCCGTCGACTCCTCGACACTGGCGCTCGCGGGCACCGCAATCGGTGCGGCTGCCGCGATTGTTGGTGCGGCCCAGCCAAATCATACGGGCTTGACCCAGGAGGAGCTGGACTCGCTGGCGCAGGGTTCTTCGCAGCTAGCAGCTCTCCAGGGCGGCACCACCAGCAACACCGAGGACGATGAATTGACCGGTGAGGTCTCTGACGTCCTGGGCGAGTTGGACACCACGGATGATGTCACGGAAAAAGCAACGAGTGCGCTTGGCGATGCCGACCGCAACGCGAAGATTGAAGCGGTCATCGCCCGCGCAAAGTCCCAGATCGGCATGCCCTATGCCTGGGGCGGTGGCAACGCGTACGGCCCCACCAAGGGTATCCGCGACGGCGGCGTGGCTGACTCCTACGGCGACTACAACAAGGTCGGCTTCGACTGCTCTGGCCTTACGATGTACGCCTTTGCCGGTGTCGGCATCTCCTTGCCGCACTACACCGGCTACCAGTACCAGAAGGGTACTCAGGTCCCAGCTAGCGAGATGCAGCGCGGCGATCTTATCTTCTACGGGCCCGGCGCAAGCCAGCACGTAGCTATCTATCTTGGCGACGGCACCATGATTGAGGCCCCTCAGTCTGGATCTAACGTTCAGATTTCTCCTGTGCGTTGGTCCGGAATGACGCCTAATGTCGTGCGCCTCCTCTAAGCCCCAACCTTTGGTTGGTAAAGTTGCGGTATGACTGACGCACAACAGCTTGCCTGCAACTACGACGCCCTCCTCGTTCTTTCTTTCGGTGGCCCGGAAGGAAACGAGGAGGTCGTTCCGTTTCTAGAGAACGTTACCCGCGGGCGCGGCATTCCACGTGAGCGCCTTGAGGTAGTGGGCGAGCACTATTTTCATTTCGGCGGCGTAAGCCCGCTCAACAAGCTCAACCGCGAAATCATCGATCACGTCGAGCAGGAGCTGAAAAAACGCGGACATAATCTACCTGTCTACTTCGGTAACCGTAATTGGCACCCATTCGGCACCGAAACAGTGGAGCAGATGGCTGCTGACGGCGTCCGTAACGTTGCAGTTCTCGCAACCTCTGCGTGGGGCGGTTATTCTGCCTGCCGCCAGTACGACGAGGATATTCGCCAGCTGCGCGAGCACCTCGCGGAAAAAGGCCTGCCGGAGATTGAGTTCACTAAGATCCGTCAGTTCTACGATCACCCGAAGTTCATCGCGGAGATGACACAGGCGGTAAAGGACGCCTACGCCAAGATCCCCGAGGGCAAGCAGGTACGCATGCTCTTTACTGCGCATTCTGTACCTACCGCGCACGATAACGTCGGTGGCGGCGAAGGCGATAAAAATATCTACTCCCGCCAGGTCGCCGAAGCCTCCCGTCTCGTGGCAGAAGCCGCAGGTGTAGCTGACTATGACTTGGTCTGGCAGTCGCGTTCCGGCAACCCAAAGACCCCATGGCTCGAGCCCGACATCGTCGATCATACCACCGAAATCCATGACAAGGATGGCGTTGAGGCGGTCGTCGTTTGTCCGATCGGCTTCATTTCCGACCATATGGAGGTTGTATGGGACCTCGATACGGAGCTTAAGAACGCGGCCGACGAGATGGGCGTGCTCGTTGAACGTACCCGTACCGCTGGCCCGACCGATTCTTTTGCATCGATGATCGTGGATCTTATTGAGGAGCTCGAGCAGGATAAGCAGTGGGAGAGCATTGGCAACGTCACCGTTCAAGGCTGTACTACCAACGGCGCTCCCTGCGCTGAGGGCTGCTGCGATATTTGGTCGCTGCGTAAATAATGGCCCTTAGCGGCTGAAATCCGAAAGCGCGTGTGCAACGCCCGCCATACGCGCTTGACGGATATGCCGCCACAGACCTAAAAGGTGATGATCGAAGCTGTGATCGTTCATTCTTTCCGTCACGGTTTCGATAATCGCGCCCACGCGGTCTGCACGGGCGAAAAGCTTCGCGGCCCGCGGTGATACTGTTCGTGGAAGTCCCGGTGTGTCATAAAAATCGCTGAGACTGCCCACGGTTAGCCGTGGATTATGCAAAGCATCCGATTTGTAGCCCGCAGCTTCGATGAGTAGTGCGGCTTGGTTGGTTGCCTTGCTGAGCAGCTCGTCAGCCTCGCCGGGGCTCAGCCACGCAGGCGCAGGCAAGGGCAGTTCCTCCTCAAACACGTGCCAAGTGGTGCTGGAGTTTCCATAGTGGGGCACGAGCACTAAGTGACGGCTGCGATTATTGATGCGCACAACGATTGTGCCCGCATCGCTTGCGGCCGCCGCCTTCCATGACTTCGAGCCTGCCGGCAATAGCGGGGACTCACCCGGCCCGGAAAGGACAAGACGCAGCACGGGCTCGCACTCGCCGTTTTGCACAATCTCGGAAGTTTCTGCCCGCAGGTAAGCTAGCAAATCCACAAAGGGTGCTTCATCCTCCATCACCTGCAAGCCGCCGAGCTCCTGCATCGCATCCAAGAGATCGTCCGTGGACTCGTGTCCCCACAGCCAGGCGCCCAGCCAGACTGCGGTGTTTTGTAAAGGAGACCAAACCTCGGCGCGCATATCCATGACGGCAAAGTTTAGTAGATAGACTTTTGGCCCATGAGTATCGATCCATACGGCGGCGACATCTTTGCAGGCCATAAGCGCGCACAGAAGAAGGAGTACCCAAAAGTTCCAGCAGAACCTGGAATGGTTGTTGAGGTACGTGGCGACGACTTTGTCGGCGCAGTGATGGGCGTGGACAAGACCGTGTTTGGTCAAGTAGTCCGCCTCGAGGATCGGTACGGAAACGAGCGTGTTTTCAACTTGGTGGAAGGCGGCTTCCTGTTGAAGGGGCAGCCGGTTACCCTGACGCGCTACGTCGAAAAGCAGGCCCCGCAAAAGTCCAACTCCGGTTCGCGGCGGGTGGCCAATGTTGAGGCAAAGGTTGCGGCACCCTCGCGCATCTGGGTTGAGGGCATTCACGACGCCGCGATTGTGGAGAAGGTCTGGGGCCATGATCTGCGCGTTGAGGGCGTGGTCGTGGAATACCTGGAGGGTCTAGACAACTTGGAAGAACGTCTCGCTGAGTTCCAGCCTGGCCCCGGCAGGCGCGTCGGCGTTCTGGCAGACCATCTAGTCGAAGGTTCTAAGGAAACCCGCCTTACCCAGAGTGTGGGCGAGCACGTGCTGGTAACGGGCCATCCTTTTATCGATATTTGGGCGGCAGTAAAGCCCGAGCGTCTGGGTCTTCGCGAATGGCCGGAGGTGCCATACGGTGAGGATTGGAAGACGGGCATCGTTAAGCGCGTGGGCTGGTCTGACCCGAAGGAAGGCTGGAGCCGAGTTTATACCGCCGTCAATACGTTCCGGGATCTAGATCCGACGCTGATTGGGGCAGTGGAAAGGCTGGTCGATTTCGTGACTACGCCCGAGCTTTCGAAAGCTGACCTCGGATATTAAAGGGTATCGGCGCGTTCAATGATGTTGACCGCCAGCTGCCAACCCGCCATCTCGGCGGCCCAACCAGCGGCCTGTAGACGCTGCGACATTGCCTGCTTGGAGATACCGAGTTCCTCGGCTGCCTCATTCTGATTTAGCCCAGCGCGCACTAGCGAGGTTGCCTCGCGGCCCTCAATCGTGCGCTTGTGGAGTACGAATCCAAGCAAGGCAAATGTGGCGGCAATATCGTTTGCTTCCGAAGCGCGCCCTCGCTTGCTGATCTTGGCGTATACCTGGCCCGCGCGCGCCGAGCCTTTCAGCGCGGCAGTGGCCACCTGGCGGGCAGCGTCTTCGTCGCCGCTTGCTCCGGGGGATACGCCGATGCCGATGGCCCAGTCGCCGTCGGCAAGCAGCGCCATGACAACGTCACACACGGAGGACGCAGAGTGCGCCACCGCGCAGATGTCCTCGACACCCAGGACGTGGAACTCACCGACTCCGTCGAGCGTGGAAAGGGCGGTGGCGGATCGCTGCACCAGTTCCGCGCGGCGTACCGAACGGCCGCGATAACGTGCGTGTACAGCGAGCATTGTGCCTCCTAGGGTCGAAGAATATTCAAAGCGAAGTGCTAATCAGCATAGCGTCCATAAAGTCTATAGGTGAAACTTGACTCGCCGGTCTTTGGCTTTCATGGCGTTTGAGGGTTTAACTAGGGGCGCATCGGCAACTTGGCGTCGAGAACCAAGCCTGCGACGCCTATGGCCGCGAGAAAGGCAATGGCGACGAAGATCCAAGGCTCGGATTGGCCGGTCAGAGTATCGCCGAAGAATACGCCGATGGCGGTAGTGGGAATGGAGCCCACAAGTGTGGCCACGGTGAATTGGCCGGCTGGGATAGGGGTGAGCGCGGCGACATAATTGAGGAGGGAAAAAGGTACGCCTGCCACCATTCTCAAGCTTGCGATGGCAAGCCACCCGCGCCTTTCTAACCTCGTGTTGATTTTGAAGACCGCAGGGTGGGTGAGGTGCGGGCGAATCCAGTCGCCGAGGAGAAGGCGAACGATGAAAAGCGAAAGCACTGCAGATGCAGTCAATGCCGCAAGAGAGATGCTAAGACCTAGCCAAGGGCCGAAGAGGATGCCGGCAGCCACGGTCCAAAAGGTACGGGGCAGCGGAAATTGCGTAAATATGACATAACCTAGGAAGAAGGCGATAATGAACCAGGTGCCCATATTCTCTGCCCAGGAGCGCAGGGCGGTGATGTCAGGGACATCGACAAGCGCTGCGACAACGCCTAGGCAAATGGCAGCAGTGAGGACGACCAACCATCGCGTGGCTGACCAACCTTGCACGGCGGCGACTGCAGAGGCACAGACGTCTTTTACGAAGCCGCCCAAGCTACGCAGCCATCCAAGAAGTCGAGTCATGGATAAAACAGTAGTGGGCCAATCTTTGGATGTGGAATCGCGGTGGCTGAATGTATGCTGTGTCGATCGCGACAATTTGCCGTGAAGGGCCATGTCGAGCTGTACTTAGTGGCAAGACAGGGGAGATACTTAAATGCAATCACCTGCGCCTCCTTTTTGGTTGAGGCGCTTTAAGAATGTTTTGGAGTATCGAGTGGACGCAATTTCTAACCTTTTGTCCTACATGGACGCTGCGACCCTATTGGAATCATTTGGGCCATGGGTAATCGCCGGCATTGCCGTCGTTGTATTCATTGAGTCGGGCGTTTTGTTCCCGTTCCTGCCGGGTGACTCGCTGCTGGTTACAGCGGCGATCTTGCGCGACCAGCTGCACGTGAATATCTGGACGCTTCTCGGCGTGGGTATTGTGGCTGCAGTGCTGGGCGATCAAGTTGGTTACTACCTGGGCCATCGCTTCGGCCGCCGCCTATTCAAAGATGATGCACGCATCTTGAAGACTGAGCACCTCGTCGCGGCAGAAAAATTCTTTGCCAAGCATGGCCCGGTTGCGCTTGTGCTCGGCCGCTTCGTACCGATTGTTCGTACCTACATCCCGGTTGCCGCTGGAACAGCGAAGATGCCTTATAAGAACTTCGTGGGGTGGAACGTCTCTGGCGCCATCGCGTGGGTGGTGTCGATGAATCTGGTGGGCGTCTTCCTGGGCAATATTCCGGGAATCGCGGACTCGATTGAGAAGATCATGTTGCTCATCATCTTCCTTTCAGTACTGCCTATCATCATCAAGTACTTCATCGAACGCCGTAAAGCGAAAAAGCTTAAGGGTTCCGAGGCTGAGCCGGAGGCTGTCGTCTAGGCGGCTACCTTGGCGGTGGCCGCGCTTCCGAGGCAAGCGAGAGTTGTGCGCCTTGTTTTAACATTTGGATAATTGCCCTCATCTTAGCTCGAGGCAGGGAGGGCAATAGATGCTACGGAAAAAGTCTCGCGACATCGATAGGAACGATGTCGCGAGACTTCACATTTGTGCCCGAGGGGGGACTTGAACCCCCACGTCCGTTAATAGGACACTAGCACCTCAAGCTAGCGCGTCTGCCATTCCGCCACCCGGGCTGGGTGTTTTCAGCCTCTCGGCTGGGCACTCGAATACTGTAGCGCGAAACGCGTAGATTAAACAAATCAGCAGGTAGTAGTGGAAAATGGCTTAGTTTTGAGGCCTTTAAAGCGCGTAAAAGTACATCGTTGTAAGTTGGCAGTTGCGCCTGCGGTATGTCGTGGGGGCTGCCAATTGAGATGCCAGACTCATCGACAGCATAGTGTGGCCTCAGGTACAACTGAAATATGACTTCATATGCACAAGATTCCCGTTTCCCCGGCCACGATCCGTATGCGCCGTTAAAGGATCTGCCGAGCTTCGAGCTGACCTCCGCAGACATTGTAGAGGGCGAGGAGATCGCTGAGCGTTTCCGCGCCCCCTCTGATGTCTCTCCACAGCTGAAGTGGAGCGGCGCGCCTGAAGGCACGAAATCCTATGCGGTTACCTGCTTCGACCCAGACGCGCCTACGGCATCGGGTTTCTGGCACTGGGCGGCCTTTAACATCCCAGCCACCGTTACAGAACTTCCAACCGGCGCAGGTTCGGCTGAGGACCTAGGCATCGAAGGCGTGGTTAGCTTGCGCGGGGATTCCGGCAAGAAGACCTACTACGGCCCGAATCCGCCCGCAGAGCATGCCCCGCACCGTTACCTCTACGTAGTGCATGCGGTAGATGTGGAAAAGCTCGACATCGCCCCAGAATCCACGCCGACTGTCCTAGGCTTTAATCTTCATTTCCACGCCCTGGGGCGTGCGATCACTTGGGGTTGGTACGAGACCACCTAAGGCTCGTTAAAGACGTGTTAAAACGCCCGTCCCACCACCTTGTAGGTTGAGGTGGTGGGACGGGCGTTTCGTGGTTTTGTCTTGGCAGCTTTCTACTTCCAAGGAAGGCCGGATCCTACAGCCTCAGAGATGTTGCGAAGGCCGTGAGCACGAATTTGCTCGGCGATGCCGCGGTGAATATCGCGAATCCAGTCCGGGCCGCCGTAAATCAGGCCCGTGTAGCCCTGCAGGAGGCTGGCTCCCGCAGCAATGCGCTCCCACGCCTGCTCCGGGGTTTCGATGCCACCAACGGAGATGAGCACGAGCTTGTCACCCACCCGCGCGTGGAGGCGGTGGAGGACCTCCAAGGAGCGCGCCGCAACCGGTGCGCCCGAAATTCCACCGGCGCCCATTGCAGCAACCTCGTCGGCGGGGGTCTTGAGTCGCTCACGTGAAATAGTGGTGTTGGTGGCCACGATGCCCGCAAGGCCCAGCTCGACCGCCATATCGGCAACGGCGTCAACGTCCTCGTCAGAGAGATCTGGAGCGATCTTGACCAGGACTGGAGAGCTGGTGGATTCCTGCACAGCGGCCATGATCGGACGCAGGGACTCAACGGCTTGGAGGTCACGCAAGCCCGGGGTGTTTGGCGAGGAGACGTTAACTACGAGGTAGTCAGCCAGGTCGCCCAAAACCGAAGCTGACTGGCGGTAGTCCTGGACCGCTTCTTCGGCAGGGGTGACTTTAGTCTTGCCAATGTTGATGCCGATGACGTCGGAAGTCCGACGTGCCCGCAGGTTGCGGGCTGCAGCGGCTGCGCCCTCGTTGTTAAAGCCCATGCGGTTTAAGATTGCGCGATCCGCCTTCAAGCGGAAAAGGCGTGGGGCAGGGTTTCCCGGTTGCGCCTTTGCCGTGACGGTGCCCAGTTCTGCATAGCCAAAGCCAACAGCAGACCAAGTATCGGCGGCTGCGGCATTCTTATCAAAACCAGCTGCAAGTCCCAGCGGACGCGGGAACTTTACACCGAATACCTCTTGCTCCAGTACTGAATCATTGACTGGCACCACCTTGTGTAGACCGCGGTGCAGCAGGGGTGCTTTCTGCAAGCCGGATAAAGCACCCATCATAATGAGGTGAATGCGCTCGGGCGCGAGCTTAAACATGCCTTTGAGCGCTAATTGATAGGCGGCTTTGCGCAGTGCGTCGACGCGAGTTTCTTGCATGGTTTTAAAGGGCCCTTACTTCAGATTCGGTTCGGAAATAAACTGGATGCCGCTGCCACTCGCAGAGGCGGTGACCACGGTGGCGTCGTCAAGCACGGCGATATTTTGAGCATCTGCGACCGTGTCAACACTACCTTTATTCTCAGGCACGCCGGAGACGATGGAAAAGGCATGTGCCTTGCCGTTGTCGGTGGTCGTAACCCATGCCAGCTGGCGCTGTGGGTCCCATGCCACGCCCCATGGCGAGCCGTCGACGTTGCCGTATTGGTGCAGGCGGATTACGTCGTCGGCGGTATATACCGCAAGACGCTCGCCAGAGGTATCGGAGGCGAGGACGAGGGCACCGCCACCAACAGAGATCTGGCCTATGCCTTGGCCTGCGCGAAGGCGGCCGCCGGCGCGATCGTTTTGCCAATCGATGTTCTGGATCGTGGAATCAGCGCGCAGGATGCGCACGACGTTGTCGGCACCGGCGTCGTTAGGCACAGCTAGGAGCTGATCGGAGCCTTCCTCGACCTCAATGTCGCGGTCGCGCTTGCCGTCCTCATAGATGCCAACCGTGCGCGAGTCCTTGGAGCCTGCGAAGATCTCGCCGCTAGAAAGTTGCGTGGCGACGGTGACCGGAGCTTCTTCTTCCATGGCTACCTCGGTCGGGGCATCGGGCTTGGTTGGGTCAATGAGATAGACCTTATCGCCGCAGGCAAGTACGAAGCCCTGCTGGGAGGCGTTCAAATCGCCGCACTTTTCGTCGATGTCGATCTTCTTTGCGTCGCCGCCGAGGAACTCGCGCTGCTGGCCGACGTAAAGTGCGTCCTTGGTGCGGACGGCGATGGTGTTGCCGTGGGCCGCGAGGTCCGTTACCTTCTCCTCAAATTTCGCGACCTTGTCTGCAGGCTTTGCCCCATCGTTGGAGGCAGGAGCAGGCGTGGCGTTTACCTTCAGAGCTGAATCTGGATAGCCGCCAACGCCTACCTCCGGCTGGCATGCACTAAGTGCTAGGGCGCTTGCAAAAAGCGTCAGTGGCATCAATTTCTTTGTTCTGGCCAGTGGTTTCACGGTTGTTTATCCTAGCAGCCAGCGTGGGTAGATCCCGAAGCGCGCCAGACTATGTATGCTCACCCGAGTGAATACTGCAGCAGCAACAGACGCAATGTCCTGGCTTCAGGTCATCGTCCTATCCATTGTCCAAGGCCTCACCGAGTTTCTGCCAGTTAGCTCTTCCGGCCACCTGCGGATCGTCTCCGAGCTTTTTTGGGGTCAAGACGCTGGTGCATCCTTTACTGCCGTGATCCAGCTTGGTACGGAAGCAGCCGTATTGGTCTACTTCGCCGGAATGATTTGGCAGATCCTTAAAGGCTGGTTTGCTGGACTTTTCAACAAGGAAAAACGGGGTCAAGACTATCGAATGGGATGGATGGTCATTGTCGGTTCCATTCCGATCGGCATCCTGGGCGTGCTGGGCAAGGATTTCATCCGTGACAATCTGCGCAACCTGTGGATTACGGCTGCGATGCTCATCCTTTTCTCTTTTGTCTTCATCGCGGCTGAGCGCACCGGAAAAAAGGAGCGCGGCTTCGAAGAATTGAACATGAAGGACGCCATCGTCATGGGTCTATGCCAGTGCTTGGCGCTGGTGCCTGGCGTTTCCCGTTCCGGCGGTACCATCTCTGGAGGTCTCTTCTTGGGCCTCGACCGCGAGGTGGCAACTCGATTTAGCTTCTTGCTCGCAATCCCAGCCGTGTTGGCTTCCGGGCTGTTTTCTTTGGGGGATGCCTTCGGCCCGACTGTCGGCCAGTCCGCAACCGGCGCGCAGTTGCTAGTGGGCACCCTTATCGCCTTTGCGATTGGCTATGCCTCCATTGCATGGCTACTGAAGTTCGTGGGCAACCATTCCTTCGAATGGTTTGCCGCATACCGCATCCCAGTGGGCATTATCATCATGGCGCTCATCGCTTTCGGCTACCTTCAGCCATAGGCCGGTTTTCTCATAACTGGCTATTAGCCCTGCCTGATGCCTAATGCTGTACAAAGTGCATTAGGCATGAAAAGGGCGCTACGATAGACCGCATGCATTCTTGGCCTGAACCCCATGTTGAATTAGTTCCAGGGAAACCCCACGCACTCCACCTCTACGACTCCGCGGATCAGCAGATCCAGAAGGTAGAGGTAACGGGGGACACCGCCACCATGTACGTGTGCGGTATTACTCCCTATGATTCGACCCACCTGGGCCACGCGGCAACATATTTGACCTTTGACCTGGCCTATCGCCAGCTCCTGGATAACGGCTACAAGGTTCATTACGTCCAAAACATCACGGATGTGGATGACCCGCTCTTTGAGCGTGCAGAGCGCGACGGCGTCGATTGGCGTGAGCTCGGCACCTCCCAGATTGATCTTTTCCGCTCCGATATGGAGCTGCTTTCTGTTTTGCCACCCCAGGATTACGTGGGCGCGATGGAAGCCATCGATGAGGTCACCGAGATGGTGGGCAAGCTTCTCGACGCCGGCGCCGCCTACATCGTTGACGACCCCGAATACCCCGACGTCTATGCTTCCATCGAAGCCACGGAAGCCTTTGGTTACGAGTCCAACTACTCCGCAGCGGAGATGGAGGAGTCCTTCGCCGAACGCGGTGGGGACCCTGAGCGTCCAGGAAAGCGCAACCCGCTGGATGCCTTGATTTGGCGCGCTAACCGTGAAGGCGAGCCGGCATGGGATTCTCCATTTGGCCCGGGCCGACCTGGTTGGCACATTGAGTGTTCTGCTATCGCCACCAATCGCCTGGGCGCCTCGTTTGATATCCAGGGCGGCGGCAGCGATCTTAAGTTCCCACACCACGAGTTCTCAGCAGCGCATGCGGAGGCAGCCTTGGGTGTGGAGCGTATGGCGCAGGTTTACGTGCACACCGGCATGATTGGCCTCGACGGCGTCAAGATGTCGAAGTCTCTGGGCAACCTCGTTTTCGTACACAAGCTGGTTGAAGCGGGCGTTGATCCCTCCGCCATTCGCCTGGGCGTCTTCGCAGGCCACTACCGCAGCGAGCGCGATTGGTCCGATGAGGTTCTGCACGCGGCCAACGAACGCCTGGCAAACTGGCGTAAGGCTCTGGAGAATCCGGGCAGCGTAGATGCCGCACAGGCGCTTGTCGACGCAGTGCGTCTCGCGCTTTCCAATGACCTGGATACGCCGGCAGCTTTGCAGGCCGTCGACGAGTGGGCAGCGGGCGAGCGCGGCGCAGATGACGAGCAGGCGGCTGAATTGCTGCGCACCGCTTTTTATTCGCTACTTGGCGTGCACGTTTAAGAAATATCAGGCAGAATTCACTTCATGAGCATTCGCGCAGACTTTCAGCCCACCGTCGATGAGTTCATCAGCAATCTCGAGTCTTTTGCCACTGGCAGCTACCTCAAAGAAGAAGAGAAAGAATTCTGGGAGGCGCCCTTCGACGCCGGCGTTCTTCCAGAGCTGCGTTCCATTGTGGAAAAGCTTCTTGACGATCTTGATGCACTCCCTGATGATCCAGACGGGCAATCTCTTACCGCGAGCGTCAACAAGTCAGTAGAGAAGCTGGCTGCGTTCAACCGCAAGAACGCGGATGCAGTTTTGGAGCCGGAGGAAAAGGAAGAGCTCTCTGAGCTTATCTACAATGCCTCCGCAGCCACCGGCGCCGATGACGAAGCCTTGGCACAACTGCCTGAGCTCGACTTCTAAACGTAACCCCTTATCTTTTGATGAGCTCATCTTTCGAATCTGCAGGTTTCGCATCCAGTCAAGCCATACCCAAACGGCCCGCAGCAATCTTTTGGGACATGGACGGCACACTAACCAACTCTGAGCCTTTGTGGGCCCAAGCCACATTGCATCTGTCTAGCCTTATGGGCCATGCAATGACCCCGAAGGAGCGGCTTGCCACGGTTGGCGGCACTTTTGAAAAGACTCTTTCAGTCTGCGCTGAGTTGGCTGGAGTCGAGCTTATGCCCGGTGACTATCAGCGTTACCAGAAGGCTACTTTTGACTACGTCAAAAATCTCTTCCACGGCAACCTAGAAATCTTCCCAGGTATCCCGGAACTTCTGCGCGAACTGCATGCGGATGGTGTGCCGATGATGGTCACCACGAATACGGAGCGCTATGTCGCTTCTTCGGCAATTCCGGAGATAGGCGAAGAATTCTTCGTCGATACAATCTGTGGTGACGAAGTACCAGCCGGAAAGCCTGCACCCGATATGTACTTGGAGGCAGCACGTCGCCTCGATCTTCATCCCGCTGATTGCTTGGTCTTTGAGGATTCCGCTGCGGGCATGCGTGCGGCTGTCGACGCCGGCTGCCACGTCATTGGCCTACCGGAGGATGACAGGGTAGTGGTTCCAGCAGGAGTAGCTGAAATTTCTACGCTACGGCCTGCGCGTCACTTAGACGGCGTTAACGCGGGCGATGTCTATGCGTGGTTTGGCGAGATCAGCTCTAATTCTTCCAAATCTATTTAGTTATCAATTTTAGCCCTCGGAGCCGTGTTTCTATGCAACAATAGAATCCGTGAAGAATTTCGAGTCCCTTTTTGCAGAACTGTCCGAGAAGGTTCAGACCCGTGCGGCGGGCTCTGAAACCGTGGCTGCATTCGATAAGGGCGCTCATCATCTTGGCAAGAAAATCATCGAGGAAGCCGGTGAGGTCTGGATTGCTGCCGAGTATCAATCCGACGAAGAGCTCGCCGAGGAAATGTCCCAACTTATCTACTGGCTGCAGGTCATGATGCTAAAGCGGGGCCTTAGTCCAGAAGATATCTACAAGTATCTCTAAGGGGAAGGAGCCTTAAGATGATTAAAATTGCCGTTCCCAACAAGGGATCATTGTCCGAGGCTGCCCTTAGCATCTTGGCAGAAGCCGGCTACAAAGGCCGTGGGCACTCCAAGGCACTCAACATCGTTGACGAGGCTAACGGCGTCGAGTTTTTCTTTTTGCGCCCCAAAGACATCGCCATCTACGTCGCCCAAGGCGTCTTGGACTTAGGCATTACTGGTCGCGATCTCGCGCGTGACTCCCGCGCATCATTCAACGAGGTTCTAGAGTTAGGCTTTGGCGCATCCACTTTCCGTTACGCCGCCCGTCAGGGTGAAGACTGGACCATTGAGAAGCTGCAGGGCAAAAAGATCGCTACTTCTTATCCCAATCTCGTGCGCGCGGATCTGCGGCAGCGAGGGATTGAAGCTTAAGTTATCCGCCTCGATGGTGCGGTGGAAATTTCCATCCACTTAGGCGTTGCCGATGCGATCGCAGACGTGGTCTCTACCGGTGCGACGCTGCGTCAGCAGGGGCTTGCACCGTTTGGGGAAGCCATCACCGAGTCCACGGCGGTCCTCATCAAGCGCGCTGGCGTGGGATTGAGCGATGAAGAGCAAGTAGTCCTCCAACGCATCCAGGGCATCCTAAATGCGCGTAACTATTTGATGCTCGATTACAACGTGGCCAAAGAAGACTTGGAGGCGGCTTCGGCAGTAACACCGGGGCTTACCGGGCCCACGGTTGCCCCTCTCGCAAGGGACAATTGGGTAGCGGTGCGCGCGATGGTCCCACGGCAGGATGCGAATCGAATTATGGACCACCTTTCGGCGTTGGGAGCGGAAGCTATCCTGGCATCAGAGCTACGGATCGCCCGCTTTTAGGGGTAAATTTTAGAGATCTTGCGGAGATTGAACGCCGGAATGTCTGCTCTAGCTACGATGGCATTGAGTTTACTCAAACAATCATCGTTCGAAATGCTCGTGGATTTTTCAGCGAGTATTGACCACTTAAGGAGTCCCGCCAAATGGCTAAGACCACTAAGAAGGATGCAGAAATCGACGCTAAGCAGGAGGGCGTAAAACCTTCTGCTAACGAGGCCAAGGACGCTGCCAAGGCTAAGAAGTCTTCTTCTAAGAAGTCTCGCACCGAGACCGACCTTCTCGGCTCCATGGAGATCCCGAATGACGCGTACTACGGTGTCCACACCCTGCGCGCCATCGACAACTTCCAGATCTCCTACGTCACTATCAACACCATTCCAGACTTCATCCGCGGCATGGTGATGGTCAAGAAGGCCACCGCAATGGCCAACCGTCGTCTGCACGTTCTGCCTAAGCAGAAGGCAGAGGCAATCATCTGGGCATGTGACCAGATCCTGGAGGAGGGTCGCTGCATGGACCAATTCCCGCTCGACGTCTTCCAGGGCGGCGCGGGCACCTCGCTAAATATGAACACCAACGAGGTTGTTGCCAACCTCGCTCTTGAGTACCTCGGCGAGGAAAAGGGCGCATACGACATCATCAACCCGAACGATGATGTCAACATGTCCCAGTCCACCAACGACGCATACCCAACCGGTTTCCGCCTGGGTCTGTACTACTCCCTGGACACCCTGATCGAGCGTATCGATTCCCTGCAGAACGCTTTCCACGACAAGGGCAACGAGTTCCAGGACATCCTGAAGATGGGCCGCACCCAGCTGCAGGACGCTGTTCCTATGACCCTGGGTGATGAGTTCAAGGCATTCGCTCATAACCTGGCTGAGGAGCAGGCTGTACTGCGCGACGCTCAGAAGCGCCTGCTGGAGATCAACCTCGGTGCCACCGCAATCGGTACCGGCGTTAACACCCCAGCTGGCTACCGCCACCAGGTCACCGCAGCTCTATCCGAGGTCACTGGCCTGGAGATCAAGACCGCTCGCGACCTCATCGAAGCAACCTCCGACTGCGGCGCATACGTTCTGCTGCACTCCGTCATCAAGCGCACCGCTATGAAGTTGGCCAAGATCTGTAACGATCTGCGCCTGCTGGCTTCCGGCCCACGCGCTGGCCTGGGCGAGATCAACCTGCCTGCTCGCCAGGCTGGTTCCTCCATCATGCCGGGTAAGGTCAACCCGGTTATCCCAGAGGTTGTCAACCAGGTCTGCTTCAAGATCTTCGGCAATGACCACGTTGTCACCATGGCTGCTGAAGCTGGCCAGCTCCAGCTCAACGTCATGGAGCCGGTCATCGGTGAGGCACTGTTCCAGTCCATCCGTATCATGGGCAACGCTGTTGACACCCTGCGCGAGAAGTGCGTCACCGGCATCACCGCCAACGCTGATGTCTGCCGCGCATACGTTGAAAACTCCATCGGTATCGTCACCTACCTGAACCCGTTCATCGGTCACCACAACGGTGACGAAATCGCTAAGGAGTCCCTGAAGACCGGCAAGGGCGTCAAGGAACTCGTTCTGGAGAAGGGCCTTATGGACGAGGCAACCCTGTCCAAGGTTCTGTCCGTTGAGAACCTGATGCACCCAGAGTTCCGCGGCCAGCTCTACATCGACGAGGACTAAATCCGACCTAAACCTTTAATGGTTTCGCTGGGGGAGTATCAGCGCCTCCTGCGAGCTATTAAGTACGGATTTTAGGCCATGTGGTTTTACCACATGGCCTTTCGTCGTTTTGTTGTTGTGCAGGGATTTCTCTGGTTTTCAATCAACCAACCGTAATGCAAAAGGTTAATTTTGTGGGAACAAGCACAAACGGGCGTTTTAATTAACCAAAACCACATGATTTGGGGGACAATGGGGAGGACAGAGCATGGCTGACTCGTTTATTTTCGGCTGAGGAAGCCATTTAATTTTTCGACCTTGTGGAGATTCCCATGGCTGTAGTCCATATCCTCATTGTCCTCGCCGCGATTTACTTAGGTGCCCGCATTGGCTCAATCGGCATCGGTGTCGCTGGCGGTCTCGGCGTCCTCTTGCTGGGCCTAACAGGCGTGCCGGTTACCCGTGAAGATATTCCTTTCGACGTCATCGGCATCATCATGACCGTTATTGCCGCCATCGCCGCCATGCAGCGCGCGGGCGGTATGGACTACCTGGTCCAGGTGGCCGAGCGCTTCCTGCGTAAGAACCCGCGCCGTATCACCTACTATGCACCGATCGTCACCTGGCTGATGACCGTTCTAGCAGGTACTGGCCACACCGCATTCTCTACGCTGCCCGTCATCGTCGAGGTAGCAAAGGAAGGCAAGGTCCGCCCATCGCGTCCGCTTTCCATCGCCGTGGTGTCCTCCCAGATGGCAATTTGTGCCTCGCCGATTTCCGCCGCCGTGGTCCTGCTGGCCTCGCTTCTGGAGCCAACCGGCATCGGTTACCTCCAGCTGCTCGGCGTTCTTATTCCAGCAACCTTCCTCAGCATCTTCCCGGCTGCTTGGCTAGCAAACCACATGGGTAAGGAGCTAGAAGACGATCCGGTCTATCAGGAGCGCCTCGCACAGGGCCTCGTCGCAATGCCGAAGGGACACACCGACCAAAGCACGCAAAAGGGCGCAAAGGCCTCCATCTACATCTTCCTGGCTGCCATCGTCATCGTCATGATTTGGGCAACGCTAACCTCGGAGCAGGTTGGCCTCATCGCCGAGCCGACTCTGCCACGCAACGAGGCCATCATGACGGTCATGCTCACCGCAGCAACGCTTATCGTGATGATCACCAAGATTCCAGCCGCTGACATCCTCAACACCCCGGTATTCAAGTCCGGTATGTCTGCTTCCATGTGTGTTCTCGGCGTCGCTTGGCTGGGCACCACGCTCATCAACCACTACATGGACAACATCCAGGCCATGGCTGGCGACGTCGTCAAGTCCGCTCCGTGGATGCTGGCCGTCGTTCTCTTCTTCGCCGCCGCACTGCTGTACTCCCAGGCTGCTACCACCAAGGCGCTGCTGCCAGCCGCACTGGCCCTGGGCGTAAGCCCGCTGACCGCACTGGCCGCATTCCCAGCCGTTTCCGCTCTGTTCATCCTCCCGACCTACCCAACCTTGCTGGCCGCAGTTGAGATGGACGATACCGGCTCCACCCGCATCGGAAAGGCCGTGTTCAACCACCCATTCCTCATCCCAGGAACGGTCTCCATCGTGGTCGCTGTTCTGCTGAGCTACGCACTCGGTGCTGTCATCGCCTAGAGCCCGCGATTTGACAATTTAGCCGCCCACTGTCCTTTTCTCCGAAACAGGCAGATCGGGCGGCTTTTCTCTGTAGCATAAGGCCATGGCTACCCAACTCTCAGACGTCGAAATCGCACAGGCTCACAAACTGGAGCCAATTACCGATATTGCTTCTCGTGCGGGAATCCCAGAGGAAGCGCTCATTCCTTATGGCAACACCAAAGCCAAGGTTGATATCACGAAGCTCGAGCACCTTCCCGCTAAAGGCAAGCTGGTGCTCGTCACTGGTGTTTCTCCAACACCGGCTGGTGAAGGCAAGTCCACAACGCTGATTGGCCTAACCGATGCTTTGGCACTACTGGGGCACAAGGCCATCGTCGCTTTGCGTGAGCCTTCCCAAGGTCCAGTCATGGGCATCAAGGGTGGTGCCGCCGGCGGTGGTTATTCCCAAATTGTCCCGATGGAGGATATCAACCTTCATTTCACCGGTGATTTCCATGCCATCGCAGCGGCCACCAACACCTTGGCTGCCATCGTCGATAACCACATCCACCAAGGAAATCAGCTCGGCATCGACCCGCGCCGCGTGACCTGGCAGCGCTGCCTCGATGTCAATGACCGTGCGCTGCGCGGCATCGTCACCGGCCTCGGCGGCCCGGCACACGGAGTGCCTGCGGAAACTGGATTCACCATCACCGCAGCTTCTGAGATCATGGCTATCTTGGGCCTGGCTACTGACCTCGAAGACCTTAAGAAGCGCTTGGGTGATATCACCGTTGGCTATACCTTCGACCAAGAGCCAGTCACGGCACGCGAGCTTGGTGCTGAGGGCGCACTAACCGCTTTGATGCGCGACGCCCTCAACCCGAACCTCGTGCAGACTCTCGGCGGCACCCCAGCATTCGTACATGGTGGACCTTTTGCCAACATTGCGCATGGCTGCAACACCTTGCTTGCAACACAGACTGCGATGAAGTTCGGCGACATTGTGCTCACCGAGGCTGGCTTTGGCGCTGACTTGGGCGGCGAGAAGTTCATGGATATCAAGGCTCGCTTTGGCGAGCTCGACGTCGCGGGTGCTGTGGTCGTTGCCACCATCCGCTCCCAAAAGTACAACGGCGGCCAAGCTCGTGAGGACCTGACCACGGAAAATCTTGATGCACTGCGCAAGGGCATCGTCAACCTCGAGCGCCACGTTGAAAATATCCGCAAGTTTGGTCTGCAACCAGTAGTTGCGCTTAACTCCTTCTACAGCGATACCGAGGCCGAGCGCGAATTCATGCGGACCTGGGCGAAGGACTTTGGCGTCGCCCTGGCTGAGGCAGATGTCTGGGCAAAGGGCGGCGAAGGAGCCAAGGAGTTGGCAGAAACTCTCTTAGAAAACCTCTCCGAGGGTCAGGCACATCAGCTCTACGATCCAGCAGAGGGCGTGGAAAAGTCCATCGAAAAGATCGCCACCGAGGTCTACCGCGCAACCTCTATCGAGTACGGCCCGAAGGCCAAGAAGGACCTGCAGTACATCAAGGACAATGGCTGGGATAACTTCCCAGTGGTCATCTCAAAGACGCAGTACTCCTTCTCCGATAGCCCGGCTTCCTTGGGCGCTCCAGAGGGCCATACCCTCCACGTGCGCGAGCTGCTGCCGCGTACTGGCGCGGGCTTCATCGTGGTGCTGACTGGCGACGTCATGACCATGCCGGGTCTGCCGAAGAAGCCGGCGGCCAACAACATCGATGTTGCCGCCGATGGCACCATTTCCGGCCTGTTCTAGTTATCTGCGGCGGAGCCCGGCCAACCCGGATACTCGGGCGGGGTTCCGCCGAATTCAGGACAAAGCTCTTGGAAAGAGCACCAGCCGCAAAGCTTCGAGGTCTTCGGGCGGAAGAGACCTTCCTTACCGTCGCCCTCGATCTTTGCCCAGAGCTCGCCTAGGTCGCGCTCGAAGTACTCCAGCTCTTCGCGGGTTGGGGTAAGGAACATCGAGTCAATGACCTTGAGATACATCAAGCGCAGCTGGGCGGGGATGACGCCCAGCATTCGCCAATAGACAAGCGCGTAGAAACGCATCTGGAACTGGGCGTCTTGGCTAAAGCGGGGGATTGGCTTCTTGCCGGTCTTATAATCCACGACGCGGACCTCACCGGTTGGGGCAACGTCCACGCGGTCGATGAAGCCGCGGACCGGCACGCCGTTTGGCAAGACAGTATTGACGTACATCTCGCATTCTTTAGCATCGAAGCCCTGCGGGTTTTCCATCTGGAAATAGCCCTTGAGCAATTCGCGGGCCGCTACGAAGAAATCGAGGGTTTCTTCCTCGGGCACGAGCTCTTTAAGCTCGGCGTCGGCAGCGACCATTTTGGCCCATTCCGGCTTAATCATTTTCACTGCAGCGGGGTAGTCACGCTCTTCGCGCGGCAGCTTGTGGGTGTTTTCTAAAACTGCGTGGACCAGCGTCCCTTTTACTTGCGCTACGGTCTTCGGCTCGGGGAGCTTGTCAATTGCCCGAAAGCGGTAGAGAAGTGGGCACTGTTTATAGTCTGAGGCCCGAGAAGGCGAAAGCGCCAACGGGCGAGGTTTTCGTGCATCAGCCATGGTCCTTTTAGCCTAGCGCGGCGCAATTCATGGCAAAGTAGGAGGCATGAGTATTTCGGATGAGTTCCTTGATTTCATAGCCGCTTCTCCTTCTTCCTATCACGCGGCCCACGAGGTGGCGCGCCAGCTAGAAGAGGTGGGCTTTGTCCGCCAGGATGAGGCCGCGGAATGGTCAGCAGCCCCAGGCGGCCACTACATGATTCGCGGCGGCGCCATCATGGCTTGGTTCGTGCCGGAGGGCGCGGGCAAACACTCCGCGTTTAGGATCATCGGTTCTCATACAGATTCGCCGGGCCTTGTGCTCAAGCCGACCCCCGATTTTGATGCTGCGGGCTGGCAGCAGGTCGCGGTAGAAATTTACGGCGGCCCGTTGCTGCATACCTGGTTTGACCGTGAGCTGACCGTTGCCGGTCAGGTGGTAACGAAGGATGGCGTGCATCATTTGGTTAACACCGGCCCGATTCTGCGTCTTCCTTCGCTGGCTATCCACCTCTACCGCAAGGACGAGTTCAAGCCGGATCGCCAGCACAACATGCAGCCGGTGCTTTCCGTGGGCACTCCCGATGCCTCGGTATTGCGCGTGGTAGCGGAGTCCATCGGCGTGGCTCAGGATGAGATCTCTGCATTCAATCTCATTACTGCCGATGCCCAGCGGGGCGCCGTATTCGGCACCGGTGAGCGCTTCATCGCGGCCGGCCGCATGGATAATCTTTCTTCCGTGTTTGCCAGCCTCGTCGCAATGCGCAATGCCGCCCAGCAGAAGGACTATGGACACGAAGACATTTTGGTCATGGCTGCCTTCGACCACGAAGAGGTGGGCTCGGCTTCTCGTTTCGGTGCTGCCGGCCCGATTCTCGCCGATGTCCTGGGGCGCACTGGTCGCGCGCTGGGAGCCAACGAGGAGGAGCGGTATCAAATGTATGCGCGTTCTTGCTGCGTGTCGGCCGACGCCGCGCATTCGGTCCACCCTAATTACGCAGGCAAGCACGATCCCACGCATCACCCGATTATCGGTAAGGGCCCCGTCACCAAGATCAACGGCAATCAGCGCTACGCGTCCGACGCAACGACCGTCTCCCTGTGGGAGCGCGCATGCGAGCGGGCCAAGGTTCCTTTCCAGCGCTTCGTGGGCAACAACGACGTGCCCTGTGGCTCCACCATCGGTCCCATCACCGCGACCCGCTTAGGTATCGACACCGTCGACGTCGGCGTGCCGATGCTTTCTATGCACTCCGCACGCGAGATGGTCGGCGAACGTGACCAAGTATGGATGGCCAAGGCCATTGAGGCATACTTGTTGGGTTAATTAAACCTCCTTTAAATCCACGAGAAAGCATAGGAAGCACACACCATGCCTTATTCCGGACCTTTTCACTATGGCGATCGCGTCCAACTGACCGATGCTAAGCGCCGCCACTACACGGTGATACTTGAGGAAGGCGGCGAGTTTCACTCGCACAAGGGCATCATCCGCCACGACGAAATCGTCGGTCTGGATGAGGGCTCCGTGGTGCGCTCCACGCTGGGCAGCGACTTCCTGCTCTTCCGTCACTTGATGGTGGACCACGTGCTTTCCATGCCGCGTGGCGCGGCGGTCATCTATCCGAAGGACTCCGCGCAGATCCTGGTCGAAGGCGATATTTTCATGGGCGCACGCGTCTTGGAGGCTGGCGCCGGCTCCGGTGCGTTGTCCATGACGCTGCTGCGCGCCGTTGGCCCGCAGGGACACGTCTTCTCCTACGAGGTGCGCGATGACCACCTGGAGTACGCCGTGGACAACGTCAAGGAATACTTCGGCGAGCAGCCTGAGTGGTGGACGCCGCGCTTGGGTGATTTGGCGGACGTCACCGTGGAAGAACTCGGCGGTCCGGTTGACCGCGTCATCCTCGACATGCTTGAGCCGTGGGAGCACCTGGAGAAGGTTCGCGACATCCTGATCCCAGGCGGCGTTTTCATGACCTACGTGGCTACCGTGCCGCAGCTGATGAAGGTCATGGAGGGGATCCGCGAGCTGAAGTGCTTTACCGAGCCGAAGGCCTGGGAGTCCCTCGTGCGTGAATGGAAGGTGGAAGGCCTTGCCACCCGTCCAGAGCACCGCATGAACGCGCACACTGCGTTCCTCATCTGGACGCGCCGCCTTGCCGACGGCGTGACTCCACCCCGCCCGCAGCGCCGCGCCCGCAAGTAGGTGCAAAAGAAACGAAGCGGAGCCAAAGAATCCGCGGGGGATTTTAGGCCAACCTGACTTGTCGGCATGGTTCACGCGCTAGTGTGTAGCTATGACCGACGCAAGTCACACAGCCGCCCTCAAAAGGCAGATTGATCAGCTAGCCGAGCGCAACACCAAGCTCGCTTCGCTGCTGCAGGATTCCCGCAACAAGCTGCAGCAGATGTTGGCCGAGGTCAATGAGCTTTCAGAGCCTGCCTCGACCTATGGTGTATTCCTCGGATACTCAGGAAAGCCGCATGATTCCCGGCGCGACGCCGAGGTCTATACCAACGGCCGCCCCATGCGGGTTAAGGTCTCGCCCAACCTAGAGCCAGGCAGCCTCGAAGCCGGCCAACTCGTGCGTTTGGGCGAGGGCTTCGTCGTTGTAGAAGCTTGTGGTCACCCGCAAACGGGAAGCCTTGCCACCGTGCAAGAGACTTTAGGCACCACCCGCGTCATTATTGCGAACTCCTCCGGCGAGGAGCAGGTGGTGCTCTTGTCCGCACGTCTTCGCGAGGGCATTCGCACTGGCGACACAGTCCTTGTCGACGGCAAGGCAGGTGTCGCACTCGAAAAGATTGAAAAGTCCGAGGTGGCGCAACTTTCGTTGGAGGAGGTCCCAGAGCTCAGTTACGACGACATCGGCGGTCTGGATGCTCAGATCTCCCAAATTCGCGATTCCGTCGAGCTTCCTTTCCTGCATCCGGATCTTTACCGGCAATATGACTTGGAGCCGCCGAAGGGCGTGTTGCTCTATGGGCCGCCGGGCTGCGGCAAAACCTTGATTGCTAAGGCCGTGGCAAACTCCCTTGCTACCAAGATGGGTAGCGGCGGCCCGAGCTTCTTTTTGAATGTCAAAGGCCCTGAACTCTTAAACAAGTACGTGGGTGAGACCGAGCGCCGCATTCGCCTGATCTTTGAACGCGCTCGCGAACTCGCAGCCCAGGACTCGCGCCGCCCCGTCATCGTTTTCTTCGACGAGATGGAATCCATCTTCCGCACCCGTGGTTCCGGAGTTTCCTCAGACATGGAGACAACGGTGGTACCGCAGCTGCTGACGGAGCTCGATGGCGTCGAAAAGCTGGGCAACGTCATCGTCATCGGCGCCACCAACCGCGAGGAGCTCATCGATCCTGCCATCATGCGCCCGGGCCGGCTCGACATCAAGATTCGCGTCAATCGCCCCAACAAGCAAGGCGCCCGCGAGATCTTTAGCCGGCATCTGGGTCAGAAGGTACCGCACCAGGCGGACCTCGAGGGGCTCATTGACTCAGCAGTCGAAGAGCTCTATTCGGAGCGGCCCTTCGTGCGTCTGCATTACCGCAATGATGAGCCGCGGACGTTGTTCTACCGCGACTTTGTCTCCGGCGCGATGATTGCCAACATCGTAGCGCGTGCAAAGAAGCTTGCGATCAAGGAAGCGCTTGCTGATAGCGAGATGAGCACGCACGGTATTACTTCGGATCACTTGCGCCAGGCCATTGCCGCGGAGCAGGCGGAGTCAGAATACGTACCAACCTCGGCTAGCCCTGAGGAGTGGACCAAGATTGTTGCCGGCACCCAGGCTGGCGCAGAAGTAACCCGAGTTGAGCTAATGGGCTTTAGGAGTACCTCATGGCACGCGTCCTAGGAACAGAGACTGAGTACGGGATTTCCACTCCCACGAGTCCAGAGCTTTCGCCCATTGTCACCTCGACCCATGCGGTCGTGGCTTATGCGGCGCTTCATACTTTGGCGCGTTCGCGCTGGGACTTCCGCGAGGAGCATCCGCTGCGTGACTCCCGCGGTTTTGATTTGAAGCGCTATCAAACCGTTCCCGTGGTCGATCCGAATGCAATCGGCGTGGCCAACGTGGTGACCGCAAACGGTGCGCGCTTCTACGTCGACCACGCGCACCCGGAGTATTCCTCCCCGGAATGCACGAATGCTTGGGACGCCATGCTTTACGACGCCGCCGGTGACGTAGTTTTGCAACAAGCCGCCGAAGCGGTAGCGCGCCTATCCGCGCAGGGCACATCTGTGCTGGCGAACCATGATCCGTGCCCGCCACTGAAGTTCTACAAGAACAATGTGGATGGCAAAGGCGCATCCTACGGTTCGCACGAGAATTACCAGTACCGGCGTTCTACCGAATTTTCCGCGATTGCCGCGGGCCTCATCCCGTTCTTCGTGGCACGTCAGGTAGTGGTTGGCGCTGGCCGCGTTGGCCTTGGACAAGAAGGTGAAGAGCCAGGATTTCAGATCTCCCAGCGCGCCGACTACATCGAGCAGGAAATCTCGCTGGAGACAACGCTCAACCGCGGCATCATCAACACTCGCGACGAGCCGCACGCGGTAGCTGAGGACTTTGGCCGCCTACACGTCATCATTGGCGATGCCAACATGTCACAGACAGCAAACCTGTTAAAGCTTGGCATGACCTCCTTAGTGCTTGATGCCATTGAAGCGGGCGTCGATTTCAGCGACCTACAGCTCCGCGATGCGGTAGCCGAGGTCTCCTTGGTCAGCCGAGACCTCAAGCTACAGCACAAGCTGAAGCTCAAGGACGGCCGCGAGCTCACAGCACTTGATTTGCTAGCTGAATATCGCAAGCGGGTCACTCCGACGAACGCCGTGGATGAGAAGGTCCTGGCGGCGTGGGACGAGGTCGTCGGCCTGCTCGCGGCAGAGCCGCTTTCCGCGGCGCATCTGGTGGACTGGGTAGCCAAATACCAGTTGCTCAAGGCATACATGGATCGCGGCGTGGCCGTCGACGATCCCAAACTGGCGCTTATCGATCTCCAATACACTGACGTCGATCCCGCCAAATCGCTTTACCATGCGCTGGTGCGAAAGGGGCGCATGCGCGTGCTCGTCAGTGAGGAGGAGATTGCGAGGGCAGCCCAAAACCCGCCGCGGGATACGCGTGCGTTCTTCCGCGGCCGAGTCATAGAAAAATACGGTGAGGAAGTCGTTGCCGCCAGCTGGCAGTCTGTCTCCCTGCGTCACGGTTCCAACATCGCGACCGTCACTCTCGATGACACGCTAGAGCTAGGCGCAGCTGATGCTGCGGAGCTCATCGAGCGGGCTGACGACGTCGAAACACTACTCGTTGAGCTCGACAAGGCCGGGGTAGCGATTCGGCACAGTTAGCGCGAAGAATCCATAGGAAGCAATTCACCGAAAAGATAGAAAGATAGTAGGAAAGAAAGAAGGATTAAGGACAATGAGCGGAAACCAATCCCAGGTAAACGCCGGCAACGGCGGTAGCAACGGTGACGAGGCAGCGGAGTTCTCCGCGGGCCAGGTGAGCATCAATAGCGCGGGCACGGATGATCTGCTTGATGAGATCGACGGCCTGCTCGAGAACAATGCTGAAGAATTCGTACGCGCATATGTGCAAAAGGGCGGCGAATAGACGTGAGCGAGGCGCACACGGATCATGTCTATGCCCGCCGCATCATGGGCATAGAGACCGAATATGGCGTGACCTCACGGGTCGATGGCAATCAGCGCGCGCTGACTCCGGATGAGGTGGCGCGCATCCTGTTCCGGCCCGTTGTGGAGCAATATTCTTCCTCGAATATCTTTAGCCCAAATGCCTCAAGGCTCTACCTTGATGTGGGCTCACACCCGGAAATCGCCACTGCCGAGTGCGATAGCCTCACTCAGCTCATCAACTATGAGCGCGCCGGCGACCGCATCGTAGACGAGCTCGCCCGCAAGGCTGAAGGGACGATGGCTGCCGAAAATCGCCCAGCTTCCGTCTACTTGTTTAAAAATAACGTCGACTCAGCAGGCAACTCTTATGGATGCCACGAGAACTACCTCATTAGCCGTCACGCGGTGCTCAAAGACTTAGGCCTGGCCTTGCTGCCTTTCATGATCACCCGCCAACTCATCTGCGGCGCCGGCAAGATTCAACCGGCTAAGGCAGACCAGCCAGCTCGCTTTTTGCTTTCCCAACGCGCGGATCAAGTCTGGGAGGGCGTGTCCTCGGCCACGACTCGTTCGCGACCAATTATCAACACACGCGACGAGCCGCATGGTGACTCGAAACGCTTCCGCCGCATGCACGTCATCGTCGGCGATTCCAACATGTCGGAGACCACGCTGGCGTTGAAAGTTGGTTCAACGTTGTTGATGCTGGAAATGCTAGAGGCAGGCTTCGACGTACCGCGTTTCGATGTCGTTGATCCTATTCATCGCATCCGTGACATCGCCCGCGATACCACTGGCCGTACCGAATTGGGGTTGAAGGACGGCTCGACCATCACAGCATTGGAAGTGCAGTACGCCCTGTGCGAGGCAGCCCAACGCTGGCTGGAGGAACGCCCGGATGAGGGCACTCCGAATGCCGAGATGCGCAAGGTAGTAGACCTCTGGCAGCGCACGCTGCACGCAATTGATACCCAAGATTTCAGCGGCGTAGACCGCGAGATCGATTGGGTAATCAAGCGCAGCCTTCTGGATCGCTATCGTGAGCGCCTCGGCGGCGATTGGGCCCACCCCAAGCTGGCGCAGATTGACTTGACCTATCACGACATTCGCCCTGGCCGCGGCCTATTCAATGTGTTGGAATCGCGCAAGATGGTTGAGCGTTGGACCACCGACGCGGCTATCGCGGCCTGCGTCGATACTCCGCCGCAGACTACGCGTGCGCGCCTGCGCGGAGAATTCCTGCAGACGGCACGCCGCTTGGGCGCCAACGTCACCGTGGATTGGACGCGTCTGAAGGTAAACCGACCTGAACCGCACACTGAGGAGTTCTCAGACCCGTTTGTCTTCGAAGATGCACGGCTGCAAGCGTTGTTAGACTACATGGAGCACAACGCATAAATTTACCTATTGCCTTTAAGGAGCACACGGGCCTATGGCGAAGCCTCAACCAGGCAAACGCGACCCCGCCGTTGAAAGATTGACCAATCTTTCCTTTGCACTGCAGGGCGCAGCCCACGGCGGCGGCAGTCCCGATCGCAGCGCAGCCTGGATCCGCAAGAACGTGGAAGGCTACCAAGATCGCGGAGACGAGGCCTTTCTAAAACAGCTTGCGCGCGACGTCGTCACCCTCCAGCGCGCAGGCGTGCCAGTGGTCCATACCAGTGGTGAATTTGGCTCGACCTATCGTCTTAACCAGGAGGAATACCAACTTCCTCCGGTCCACTTCACCCCAGAGGAAGCGATGGTGTTGGGCGTAGCCGGCGGCATCGGCAAGCCGGGCGGACTCAGCGATTTCACGCTGTCTGCTTGGACCAAGATTGCCGCCTCGGGCGCCTCAAGGGATCTCAGCGGCGCGCCGGTCTACGTTGCGGTTAACGACATCACCCGCATTAGCCCTGAGGTAACCACCGCAGTGCTGACGGCCGTGCGTAAGGGGTTGCGTATCAGCTTCGATTACTACGCGCGGCCTTCCGCGCCGGCAGTCCGGCGCACTATGGATCCGTGGGGATTAGTCAACCATGACAGCCGCGTTTACCTCGTGGGCTGGGACGTCGACAGACAAGCCCCTCGCGTATTTCGCGCCACTCGCATCGATAATGTGAAACGTTCCCGGCAGGAGGCAACCCACCTTGTTGCCCCCAAGCCACTGCAAGAGCTGGTGGTAGACACGCTTAAGCGCGGTCAGCGCGTCGATGCGCTGGTGGCGATTCCTGAAGGCGGTGCCCGGGAGCTGGAAGCAGCAGGTGTACGACGCGATGATGGAATCGTGGAGATGCGCGGCGTGGATAAGGATTGGCTCGTGCGAATAGCAGCAAGTTATGCGCCCGAGGTGGAGGTTAAGGAACCTGCAGAGGTACGCGAGGCGATAATTAAGCTGCTGAGTGCGCCACTCGGCGTCACAGATGAGGCCGCACTGGAAGGAGGGGAGTAGCCATGGCTGATGGTTCGCAGAAGTTGCAAGCGCTAGTACGCTCTTTAAACCTGATCCCGTACTTTCGCAATCATCCGGGCCAAACCCCGATGGAAGCCGCCACCGACCTTGGTATGACGCCGGCGGAGCTTAAAGACGCGGTGGATCGCCTCTTTTGCTCAGGCGTAGGCCGTCACACCGAAGACCTGATCGACCTGTCCTTCGATTATCGCGACGGCATCCAAATCTACAATGACCAAGGCTTAACGCAGGCGCTGCGGCTTACTCCGACGGAAGCCGGTGCGCTTTTGCTCTCCCTCGAAAGCCTCGAGGCCATGCCTGGCCTCATCGATACCGAGGCCGTTAAGTCAGCAGCCGCAAAGCTGCGGGAGATTATGGATGAAAAGACAGCAGCTATCTATGACTCTCTCGCGGATACCGATCCACATGAGTCTCAAGTCCAGGCCACGCTAGCAAGCGCCGTCGATAAGCGGCACCGCGTGCGCTTTAAATATTGGTCCGCCTCCAGCAACCAGGAAAAAGAACGCACAGTGGATCCTGCGCGCATCTTTATCTATGAATCCGAGCCATACCTCGTTGCGTGGGAGGAATCGAAAAAAGCGCATCGCACCTTTCGCTTGGACCGCATTCAGGAGGTCGAGACGCTTGCTGAAAAGGCCTACCCCCACCTGCGGGAACTTGACTTCGATCCCGAGCAGCCCTTTGCCATGCGACACGCCAAGAAAGCGACATTAGAGATTCACCCAGAATTCACATGGTTAGCAGAACAGCACGACATTGACTTGGGCGAGACGTTAAAAAATGGCTACGTAGCTGCAACGATGGCGATTGGATCGGAGGAGTGGTTTATTCGTTTCGCGTTAAGCCAAGCTGATAGAGTGCGGGTCACCAGCCCGGATTCGCTCGTGAAGGCGATTACAGATCGCCGTCTAGCGGCACTGGGCGGTTATACTAAATAGCCGTTCGTAAGTTCAGAAGGCGGTTGCTTTTTAAAACTGCCGCCCCACACCAATAATCTGAAAAGAAAGAGGAACCCATGAGCCTGGGACCTTGGGAAATTCTAGCTATTCTGCTTGTCGTTTTGCTTCTGTTCGGCGCTACCAAGCTGCCGGAGCTGGCTCGTTCGATGGGCCGCTCCATGCGCATCTTCAAGTCTGAAGTAAACGAGATGCACCAGGAAAACCAGCCAAAGCAGGAGCCAAACCAGATTTCTGCCGCTAAGCAGTCCGACGAGGAGTTCTGGAACGGTACCTCTTCGCAGCCAGGCCAGGCCCAGCCAAACGGCGGCAACGCTAACTAATCACTAGGCCTAGCAACCACGGCGAACTCCAGCCTCAGCTGAGGTTCGGTGTTCGCCTTTTTATGTGAAAGCATCCTTTTAAACAATGCCGAAGAATTCTCCTGCGAAAGCCGCGAAGCCCGCGAGCGCACTTGCGCGTTTGCGCGCGCAACGCAAGGCAAAAAAGAACCCGTTGGGGGAGATGACGCTCGTCCAGCACCTGCAAGAGTTGCGCCGCCGCATTGTCATCTCCTTGCTTGCGCTGGTGGTAGGAACCATCGTCGGTTTCATTTGGTATCAACAGGCACCGTTTAACATGCCACCGCTCGGTGAGATTCTGCGCGGACCTTATTGTTCGCTTCCGGAAGAAAAGCGCGTGTCCTTTACCGCGGACGGAGAGTGCCGCCTTTTGGCAACCACCCCGTTCGAGATGCTGATGCTGCGAGTTAAGGTGGGCGCCCTAGCGGGTGCCGTGCTGTCTTCGCCGGTGTGGCTCTACCAAATCTGGGCCTTCATTGTTCCTGGCCTGCATAAGAATGAGCGCCGCTTTACTTTTAGCTTCGTCGCTATCGCGGTGATTCTTTTCGTTGCCGGTGCAGTTCTTGCTTACTTCATTCTGTCGGTTGGCCTTGAATTCCTCATGGGCATTGGTGAGGAATTCCAGACCGCAGCGTTGACTGGTGGGGACTATTATCGTTTCTTGCTCGGTTTGCTCATTATCTTCGGTGTCAGCTTCGAAATCCCGTTGCTCGTTGTTGCTTTGAACCTGTTGGGCATCCTGCGGTACGAGCACGTTAAGGACAAGCGCCGCATCATCATCGTGTTGATTATGATTTTTGCCGCGTTTATGACGCCTGGCCAGGATCCGTTCTCGATGCTGGTGCTCGCTGGCTCGCTGTGCTTGCTCGTAGAGCTTGCATTCCAGTTCTGCCGCATCAACGATAGGCGCCGCAAACGCGAACGCCCCGAGTGGTTGGACTTGGACGACGAGACAGCCTCACCGCTTAATACCCAAGCCAGCGGCATTGGCGGCGCCTCCGCAGTCTCGGCTCCGACCCCGATTGCCGCACCGCAGCAAACCCGTCCCACGCAGGCTTCACAGCCATCAATTCCCAACTCTCAGTCGGCACCGAACAATAACGCGAGCTTCTTCGACGATGTGTTGTAGCAACAGGTAGCCTTGGTGCTTATGACTTCCATGCACCTGGATACCTTTCGCGCAGAACTTAGCCACCCCCTCGATGACTTCCAGGTGGAAGGTTGCCGTGCGGTTGAAGATGACCACGGCGTGCTGGTCTGCGCGCCTACTGGCGCGGGTAAGACCATCGTCGGTGAGTTTGCAGTTTCCCTGGCGCTTTCGCGCGGCACTCGCTGTTTCTACACCACGCCGATTAAAGCGCTAAGCAATCAGAAATACCACGATCTCGTAGCTGCCCACGGCGAGGATGCTGTGGGGCTTCTAACTGGCGATGTCTCCATCAATTCCGGCGCGGAAATCTTGGTGATGACCACCGAAGTTCTGCGCAACATGATCTACGCCGAGTCCGGAGCCTTGGAGCGGCTTAGCCACGTTGTCATGGACGAGATCCACTTCCTGGCCGATGCCTCTCGTGGTGCGGTCTGGGAAGAAGTCATCCTCAACCTTGATGAAAGCGTATCCATCATCGGTCTGTCAGCCACGGTTTCTAACTCGGAGGAGTTCGGTGAGTGGCTGTCTACCGTACGCGGAGATACCACCGTCATCGTCTCTGAGCACCGTCCAGTTCCGCTCGACCAATGGATGATGATTGGCCGCAAGGTCTATCCGCTCTTCGAGCCAGAGACTGAGGGACAGGTAAACGCCGAACTAGCGCGCCGCATCCGGCGCCTTGAAGCCGGCGATAGTGACGACGGCAAGACGGCTGGCAACGACCGTGCAGGTTTTCGCAGCCGCGCTCGCCACAAGGGTGGCGGACACGGCGGAAGCCGCGATAAGCGCGGCCGCTCTGGCAATGCCCGATCCCAAGACCGGTATCGTCCGCTCGGCAGGCCGGAAACCCTTCAGGTGCTCCAAGGAATGGACATGCTGCCGGCAATTACCTTCATCTTTTCCCGTGCTGGCTGCGACGGCGCGCTCTATCAATGCCTGCGCAGCCGCATGGTGTTGACCACTCAGGAAGAGTCCGAGGAGATCAAGGCGATTATCGATGCCGGCGTAGAAGGCATTCCGGAAGAAGATCTCCAGGTGCTTGACTTCAAGCGTTGGCGCGAAGCGCTGTCGCGAGGATTTGCCGCCCACCACGCGGGCATGCTGCCGGCTTTCCGCCACATCGTTGAAGAGCTCTTCGTTAAAGGTCTCGTGCGCGCGGTATTCGCCACGGAAACCCTGGCGCTGGGCATCAACATGCCGGCCCGTACTGTGGTGCTAGAAAAACTGATCAAATTCAACGGCGAGGCGCACGTCGATCTCACCCCGGGCCAGTACACGCAGCTGACTGGCCGCGCGGGCCGTCGTGGCATCGACACCATAGGCAATGCGGTGGTGCAATGGGCGCCAGCGATGGATCCGCACGCCGTCGCAGGTCTTGCCTCCACGCGTACCTACCCGCTCATTTCCACCTTTACGCCGGGCTACAACATGGCCATCAACCTGCTCGGCATGCTGGGCTTCGAGGAATCGCTGCGCCTGCTGGAAAAGTCCTTTGCACAGTTCCAGGCAGACGGCTCAGTGGTGGAGGAGACCCGCGAGGTAGAAAAGGCAGAGCACCGCGTACGCGAGCTTCGCAATCAGCTTGACGACGCCATCGATGCTCTAGCACCGCCGGCGCGTGACGGGGAGGACCCGGCCGAGGTGCTCATGGACTATATCCGTTTGCGCCGCAAGCTCACCGAAGAAGAAAAAGCCGCGCACGCGAACAACACCGCACAACGCAACCAAGAAGTCACGGTGATGCTCGCCCGCCTGCAAGTCGGTGAAGTCATTGCTATCGCAGGCAAAAAGCGCCCAATCTTGGCCGTGGTGGTCACCCCGGCAAACCAGGCTGCCGATCCGCGCCCTTGGGTGACTACTGAAACCGGCTGGTCCGGTCGCATCGACGCCTCCGGGATCAACAACCCGCCGATTGTGGTCGGGCGTATGAAGCTGCCGCGCCCAGTGCAGAAGAATCCCCGTCGCAACACCAAGTTCGTGCAGGATTCCTTCAAGCGCAACCACTATGACCGCCCGAAGAAGATGCGTTTGGAGCCGCGCAACCGACCAAATAAAAAGGTCGGTCAGTTGCGCGACGCTATTCGCCAACACCCAGCGCATGCGTGGCCGGCCACGGACCGCGAGCAGCTCGCAGGCCTGGCTCAGAAGCTTGCCCGCCGTGAGCGTGACCTCGAGAAGGTCAACGCTCGTATCGAGCGCGCCACCGACACCTTGGGCAAGACCTTCAGCCGCATCGTAGACCTACTTTCAGAGATGGACTATGTGGAGTTCGAAGGCCTTGGCGCGAAACGTACCCCCGTTATCACCGACGAGGGCGAGCGCCTTGCACAAATCCACAGCGAATCCGACCTACTAGTCGCGCAGTGCCTCAAGCGCGGTATTTGGAACGAGTTGGATCCCGCGGAGCTCGCGGGCGTGGCTTCGCTGTGTGTCTTCGAAAACCGCAAGGAGACCCGCGGTGAGCCGGAGGCTGCAACGGAGGCGATGGCCGATGCGATGGAGGCAACCTACCGCATCTACACTGAGCTCATCGCAGACGAAGCACGCCACAACCTGCCGCGCACTCGCGAGCCTGAGGCCGGCTTTGCGCTCGCCATCCACCAGTGGGCCGCGGGCGCACCGCTGGGCTACTGCATGGCAGCAGCCAACGAGGCCGGTGCGGAGCTTACTCCAGGTGATTTCGTGCGCTGGTGCCGCCAGATGGTCGATATGCTCCAGCAGATTGCGAAGACGGGCTACGAGGAAGATATTCGCCGCAATGCCCGCAGGGCTATGGATGCGATTCAGCGCGGCGTTGTGGCAATTGGAGCTTAATCCAAAAAGGTAGGCTCGAGGGCATGTCTGATTCACAAGTTGCTTTTCCCGTTTCGGTCTACGCGCAGCGTCTTAAGCATGCGCAAGAAGTCGCCGCAGAAAAGGGGATTGACCTCCTTATTCTCGGTACCGGCGCAGACTTTGCCTACCTCACCGGCTCGTGGGTTTCTTCCCACGAACGCCTGACCGCACTGGTCTTGCGCCCGGACGCCGCGCCTTTCATCGTTGCCCCTGCAACCGATATTGAGACGCTGAATGCTTCTCCTGTCGCGGAGCTGGGCATCGAACTGCGCGGCTGGCAAGATGGCGAAAATCCCTATGCGCTGGCCTGCGATTCCTTTGCACAGCAGCAGGAAGGCTCTGAAAGCACAGGGGACAAAGGGAACAAGGCGCCCACTATTGCGCTGGGCGCCTCCCTGACTGCCGATCATGTGCTGCGCTTGCAGGATAAGCTGCGCGCCAATTCTTCTGCGCAACCGCAGTACGTACTAGCCACCTACGCTTTGGCTGAGCTTTTCACCCGCAAGGATGACGCCGAGATCAAGGAGCTGGCCAAGGCGGGCTCGGCTATCGACGCCGTGCATAACGCCGTGCCGGAGCTGCTTCAGCCTGGCCGCACCGAGGCCGACGTCGCCGCTGATCTGCGTGAGCTGATCCTGCGCGAGCATGTCGAGATCGACTTCATCATCGTTGGTTCTGGCCCGAATGGCGCGAACCCGCATTATGACTACGGCGACCGCGTGCTCACTGAAGGCGAGCCGGTGGTCGTCGACATCGGAGGAACCTTGCCGTCCGGTTACCACTCCGACACCACCCGCACCTACGTCGTCGGCGGCGACGTTTCCGCGGCACCGCAGGACTTCCAGAAAGCTTATTCAGTGCTGGAGCGTGCCCAGGCTGCCGGCCGCGCTGCGGCCAAGCCCGGTGCCACCGCGCAGGATGTAGACCGCGCCACCCGCTCCATCATCGAAGAGGCGGGCTATGGCGAGTACTACACCCATCGCACCGGTCACGGCATTGGGCTTTCCACTCACGAGGAGCCTTTCATCATGGAAGGCAACGAGCTCGTGCTGGAGGAAGGCATGGCCTTTTCCATTGAGCCGGGCATCTACATTCCGGGCAAATGGGGCATGCGCTTGGAGGACATCGTTTACACCACTGCGGATGGTTACGAGTCCCTGAACAAGGCTCCGCGGGAGCTGCGCTAGATGGCAGGGGTTTTGATCTTGGGCGGTCGCAGCGACATCGCCGGCGAGATTGCGCTGCGCCTTGCGCCGGGAAATGAACTGGTGCTGGCCGCCCGTGGCCTGCAAGGCCTTGACGAGCGCGTCGCCACGCTTCGCGCCGCGGGTGCCACCGAAGTACATACGCTAGATTTCGACGCCACCCAGGTAGAAAAGCATCGCGACCTCGTACACGCGGCGCAGCGCTGCCTTGGCGAGGGCGAAGAACTCAAAACGGCGGTAGTCGCGTTCGGCATCTTGGGCGAGCAAGAACGCGCGGAGCATGACGAAGCACACGCATTCGATATCGCACTGGTGGACTATGCCGCTCAGGTGTCCATGCTTACGGTCTTAGCTGATGAGATGAAGTCCGGACACATCGTCGCTTTTTCTTCGATTGCCGGATGGCGCGCGCGCCGCGCGAACTATGTTTATGGTTCTACCAAGGCTGGTCTAGACGCCTTTTGTCAGGGACTGGCAGATCGCTTGCACGGTGGTCCGCTCGCGCTAATCACTGCTCGCCCGGGCTTCGTCATTGGCTCCATGACCACTGGTATGAAGCCGGCGCCGTTATCAGTGACTCCCGACGTCGTGGCAGACGCCGTCGTGGATTCCATCACGGCAGATGAAGGCCGCATGCCTCGCAGCCGCACGCTTTGGATTCCTCGCGCTTTGCAGGCTCTGGCATGGGTCATGCGGCTTGTACCACGTCCTATCTGGCGGCATATGCCGCGTTAGACGCAGCGTTGAGAATTGACTGCCGAGTTTAGCTTGTAGCCAAGCCAAACTGCGTGGCCAATAGGCGCGCTTAAAAGCTGTAGAGATGCGGCGAATTGATGTCGAAGATGAACCCGCGTGGCGCAAGAACACGCAGGACCACTTCGGCATCGCCTTCCGCGATGTCGTGGAAGATAAGTCCCTGCCACGGGGTGACGGTAATCGGGACATCGAGACGACCAATCAGATCCGCAAACTCTGCCGGGATGATTCCTTTGTGTAGGCCCGCGCCAAGGTCCACGATTCCTTCGCGAGTATGCTCAGCCAGCCAACCAATTGGCAGCGCTGGCCGCTCGCCTTCAAAAGCCCCACGGTCGTGTTGGGCATTGCCGGAGCCATGCGCCACGGTAGCTGAAAGGGTATCGCTTTCTTCCAGCGCCTGGACTAGGGCTGGCACTAGCTCCTCGATGCTGAAAACATCTTCATCTAGTGCGCCGCCTTTAATCAGGCGCGCGCTATTTTCGCCCTCCAGCATCGCACCAAAGTCCAGCCCCTCGTACAGGATGTCGCCGTGGCCGCCGTCGACTCCGAGGCGCAGGTTTGCCGCAGCATCCAAGCTTTCTACTACTGCTGCGATATCGCGTGCCACGGCACGAGCAGCGGCAGATAGAGGAGAGGCCAGCACCGGCTTAGTACCTGCCAGCAAACCCGGGGCGCTAACGCGCTCCAACAGCTCTTGCTGATCATGCACGCCGCGTAGCTCCAGTGCGGCGCCTTCTGTCAAGTACACATTCCCATCGGCCAAATCTTGAGCCAGGGCCGCAATCTCTACCCAGTCGGTCGCGGTGGTCGAACCTGCGACCGGAACAAAGCGTGCGATGGTGCCGAAGGTGGCGTCGTCAAGCAGCAGCGGCGCGCCATGAGGAGCGCCCTGCGGTGATTCTTGGGGCGGGGTGTGGGGCAAATCAGTCATGGCTGCGATCTTAACTTTCCTCGACCTACCGCCAATATTCGCGTCTGCCAAGGGGTGTTGGCCGCACGCGCAAAGTTTGCGGATAGGTAGGGTAGAAGCCATGCCTTTTGTTCTGTTTATCGCCTATGTTTTGCTCGAGTCCGTCGCCTTTTGGGCCGTGGCTAAATGGCTAGGCATCTTGGGCGCGGTGCTGGCGCTTTTTATCACCATGTTCTTCGGCATGACCATTGCCGCATGGGAGGTTCGCCGCATCATGCGTCGTCAGGTGGTCCGCGGCGAAGATGGCATCTATTACATGGACGGCAAGCAGGCGGGAAAGACCGCAGGCAACGTGGGACTCACGCTGGCAGGCGGCATGCTCTTATCGATGCCAGGCTTTGTGTCCACCATTGTGGGCGCGTTGCTGATCTTCGCGCCTACCCGTTCCCTGGCGCGTACTATCCTCGCAGCATCAATGGTGCGCAAGATTGAGCACATGGGTACCCGCATCTTCGAAGCTAGCCCCATGGCACAGCACCACGATTCTTATGGCAGCTTCGGCGGATTCGATGGCTTCAAAACAAACAATGGTTCTAACGTGCGGAATCCTTTCCAAGACGGCTCGGCAGAGGTCCTTGACGAGGAAGAAATCCGCAAGTGGAGCGAGAATCTCAGTCCGGATGATTTCACCGACGGTGGATCTGGTTCTGCGGGGGATTCCGCGAAGTAATGAAACACCTTTTAATCCGCCTGACGCTAGCCTGCCTGTCGAGCGGTCTTACTTTTCTAGCCGTCCAGCCACTCGGCTGGTGGCCAATGGGAATCCTAGGCATTGCGTTGCTCTATGGCGTGCTCACGCCGTGGGGGAGTAATGCCCCTACTTTGCGCGCCGGCGCGGGCAACGCGTTTGCACATGGATTCGTGCTCTACCTGCTCACGCTGCCATGGATCGGCGAATTGGTGGGCAATTTTCCTTACGTCGCCTTGGCGTTTTGGCTAGCGCTATACAGCCTCCTGCTGGGCATGGGCGGCACTGCGTTAGCGCGACATAAAACGGGGTTTATCTTCTTTGCGTTCTTCTACGTCGCCGTTGAGATGCTGCGTTCGAGCGTTCCCTTCGGCGGTTTTTCCTGGGTGCGTCTGGCTTGGGGGCAGATCGACGGGCCGCTTGCGAACCTCGCACCGCTAGGCGGGCCTGCGCTTATCACCTTCGCCACGGTGCTAATGGCGTCCGGCCTCGTAGGGATGATTCGATCGCGCGGCAAGTTGCGTGCGGGGGCTGCCGCTGCTGTCATCCTTCCGCTTATCGTTGGGTTCGCTGCAGGCAGTCTAGTTAATCGCCCAAGCAAAACAGTAGGTGAGGTCAACGTTGCAGCAATCCAGGGCAACGTGCCGCGCATGGGGCTAGACTTTGCCGCTCAGCGCCGTGCGGTGTTGGAAAACCACGTGCGGGTAACGAAGGAGGCCGCCGCGGCAGGCAAACCAGTGGACATGGTCATTTGGCCGGAGAATTCTTCCGACGTAAACCCATTTGAGGACGCCCAAGCAAGCGCGCTTATCGACGCCGCGGTGCACGCCATCAAGGCCCCCATCCTCGTGGGCACACTGACTGAGGACGCAGCGGGCTCGCGTAATACCATGCAGGTCTTTAAAGCAGATGGGGAAGTAGGAGAGCACCACTACAAAAAGTATCTGCAGCCTTTCGGCGAGACCATGCCGATGCGTTCTTTCTTCCGCAAGATCACCGACTTGGTGGATTTGGCCGGTGATTTCAAGGCCGGCGATGGCCCCGGCGTGGTCCACATGAACAACGTATTGGTTGGGGTGGCTACCTGTTACGAGGTTTCTTTCGACCAAGCCTTCCGCAGCTCGATTCGCAATGGGGCGCAGATTCTTACGACGCCGACGAATAACGCCACCTTCGGATACTCCGACATGACCTATCAGCAGTTGGCCATGAGCCGTCTGCGCGCCATGGAGACCGACCGCGCGGTTGTGGTGGCGGCGACCTCCGGCGTCTCCGCCATCGTCGCCCCAGATGGCACGGTGAGCCAACAGAGCGAAATTTTTGAGCCCAAGTATCTGATTGAGACGCTTCCGCTGCGCGAGGGTACGACGATCGCTGTAAGGTTTGGTTCGCTCCTGCAATGGCTGATGGTTATCATTGGTACAGTCAGCGCGTTGTGGGCTCTTCGCTCATTGCGGAAGAAACCTTGTTTAAGCGCGCCACGCAGAAACTCTGCCGTCTTAGCGGCAGCAAACAAAGAGGAGCTTTAAAAACGTGAGCAACACCCACGCTTCCACCTTGGTTATCATCCCGACTTATAACGAGATCGAAAACCTTCCGCTAATCACCGGACGCGTCCGCAAGGCAACGCCAGAGGTCAACATCCTCATCGTTGACGATAATTCTCCCGACGGCACCGGTGAAGCAGCGGATAAGCTCGCAGCTGAAGACGAAAAGCTGCACGTCCTGCACCGTGAGGGCAAAGGTGGCCTGCTGGGCGCTTATATCGCCGGCTTTAAGTGGGGCCTAGAGCGCGACTACCAGGTTCTCTGTGAGATGGACGCTGACGGCTCTCACGCACCGGAGCAACTGCACCTGCTGCTCGCTGAGATCGACAAGGGCGCTGATCTGGTAATCGGCTCCCGCTACATTCCAGGCGGCGAGACCGTCAACTGGCCGACTTCCCGCGAGTACCTGTCTCGCCTGGGCAATATCTACATCTCAGTGGCTCTGGGCGCAGGCCTGTCCGATATGACTGCAGGCTACCGCGCATTCAGCCGCGAGCTGCTCGAGTCCATCGACTTCGAAGACTTGTCTAAGGCTGGCTACATCTTCCAGGTAGATCTTGCTTTCCGCGCCGTCAAAGACGGCTGGGATGTACGCGAGGTGCCAATCACCTTCACCGAGCGCGAGTACGGCGAGTCTAAGCTTGACGGCTCTTTCGTCAAGGATTCACTGATGGAGGTAACCAAGTGGGGCGTCGCGCATCGCTCTGAGCAGGTCAAGAACTTCGCCGGTGAGGTAGGAAACATCGCATCCTACACCTACCGCCACAGCAACATCCCGGGCTTGGGTGCCAAGGTCAAGGAAGGCCTTGCCTGGACCGGTGACTTCGCAGACGAGGTCAAGTCTCTGCTCAAGCACCAGTTCGGCAACTCCAAGTAGTACACCAAGTACTTCGTCGGGCTAAGCCCGCAAAAGCGGCCTGTGAGCTTCTCCTTTAACACTTAGATTTAATATCTAGGAGAGCTGACAGGCCGCTTTCTTATTTCTATTTAGCTGCGTTTCTCCGCTGGGGAAGGCCGCACTAGCCCTGGTTCTCCTGCTGTTCCTTGAGCAGGCGAGCGGCAGAACGACGGCGGGAGCGCAGGTTCTCAATGCGCTCGCTGAGAAGCTCATCCAGCTCCTCAATGGAGCGGCGCTCACGCAGCATATCCCAGTGGGTGCGTGGTGGCTTAGCTGGCTTGGACTCAACGCCTTCGCCCTCAATCAGGGTGCCAAGCTTACCGTTCTTGCACATCCACTCCTCAGGAATTTCCGCATCATCTGCGAAAGGAACTTCGTAGATGTCACCGTCTTCGGTACGGTACTTGACCATCTGGCGTGGTGCGAGATCGTGGTCACGGTCCGTCTCGTAGCTGACGGCGCCCATGCGGCTACCACGGAGTACGCGATCTGCCATGCAACATCATCCTTTTCATAAAGTGTGCTTGGAAGGGTAGACATACATCACCCAAGAAACTAACAGTATAACGAAGTACTCCGCGGGTTTGTTCCCACCCCGGGATAAATGGACTAAGGTGTATCAGGTGATCCGTCAAGCTACCCGCGACCGCGCCCAAGCCACATGCCAATGGTGCGGCAAGGAGATCCCGCAAGGAGGGCGTGGACGCCCTCGTAAATTCTGCAGCCCATCTTGCAAACAACGAGCATACGAGCAGCGCAACAACGTCTCTGGAACCTCGATTCCGAAAGACGCTGTCATCATGACGCCCGAACGCGCTGACGCGCTTCGCGACGGCCTGTTTGAGCTGCGTTGCTCCGCAGAGGACATCGGGATTGCCGCACAGGAAGGCGCGGACACTAAAGAGCTTCAACAGCTATGCACGGAGCTTGTCACTCTGGCACGTCGGCTCGAGGAATTGAGATAAGGACAAATGCAGAAACTTCTACGTAACCGCAAGCTGGTCATCTCCATTTTCGTGGTGCTGATCCTCATTGCAACCTTGGTGGCGCTTGGCCCGCTGTTTTACTCGATCTACATGGGCCGTGGCGTAGAGACCAAGCCTGTCGACGCCACTCATACCAAGCCAGCAAGCACTGAACTAGACGGCAAATGGCACGTTATCGCTGGTACGCCGCATAATTTCACCTCAGTTGGCTTCAGCATCGACGAAATCCTACCTGCTGAGAAAACCCGCACCTCGGGTTCCACCAAGGAAGTTGAAGGTCAGGCCGTAATTAAGGACCAAAAGGTTGAAGAAGGCACAATCGTTGTCGATATGACCAGCCTGACCACGGATAAGAAGGTCCGTGACCAGAATATGAAGGACAAGCTCTTCATCACGCGCGAGTACCCGGAGGCCAGCTTCAAGCTGACGGAGCCCGCTGACTTGTCGAACGTTCCTGAGGACGGCTCGTTGGCCAAGGTGACACTGACGGGCGAGCTTACTATTAAGGACAAGACGAAGAAGGTTAGTGAAGATTTTGACGTTGTCCGTGACGGCAAGACGATTGTCCTGGGCGGCAACATTCCGGTGAACCGACTGGATTATGGAATTGAGACCCCAGAACTAATCGCCGCAAAGATCGCCGAAGAAGGCGAAGTTAATATCCGTGTAACGCTCGAGAAGTAGAAAATCAGATAGTGATGAACTCCAAGCATCTGATTCCGATCATCTGGTTCAGGCTCGTAGTGTTGATTGGCTTTGCCATATTCGTCGGCATCCAACAGATGTGGTTGTTGCTCGGCGTTGCAGTCTTATTGGGATGTCTGACGGGGTTCCAATTGTTTAACGCATACAAACGCCAGTAACGGAAACACCACCGCTTAAAGTCACAGTTACTTTAAACGGTGGTGTAAGTGTATGCCGGACAACCGCGAAAATGGCGGGCGATCGCGTTTATCTATATTGATAAATGTCCGATAATGTACATTATGTCATTTTAGATTGGGCTGGCCAATCTCCCATCTAACCGGCAGGCACAGAAACCTCGTCTGCCTCCCGCCGGGCGCTAGAGTCAGACTCACTGACAGTCTCGGCATCACCTCCGGGTCCGCTGTCTCCCGCCAAAGGCTTGCGGCGAACCAGCGCCGCGATCACAGCGCCAGTAATGTTCGCCCACACCGCAGCAACGACGCCAGGCAACGCAGCCTCCGGCGTAAAGAACTGAAGCGCCAATGCTGAAGCCAGACCAGAGTTCTGCATGTGCAGCCACGAAAGTCACCACTGTTTGGCTAGAAACCCCATCTCCTGCACGTTAGGCAACACTTACTATCGGTTAATAGATATATACCGCTACTTTTAATGTATGAAGAAGCTCCTTTCACCCGACTCCACAAAAATCTCCCGCCCGGCCGGGGCTATCAGCCAGGCCGACGCTGTGCCCCCGAAATTCACCAACGGCTCTCCTCTGCCGCTTATCAAAGACATGGAGGCTATCGTCGGTGAAGCCAACGTTCACGGACGTCTGAGTGATCTCGTGCGCTTCTCTTCCGACGCTGGTCCGTATCGCTCCATCCCCCAAATTGTTGTATCTCCACGTAGCGCGCAGGATCTCGCCGCATTGATGCGCTATTGCCACAACAACGGCCGCCACATGACCTTCCGCGCGGCGGGAACCTCCCTTAACGGCCAAGCGATGTCCGATGACATTCTGGTAGACATCAAGCGCCACTTCTCCGGAATGGAAATTCGGGACGGCGGCACCAAGCTATGGTCGCGCCCGGGCGTAATCCTGGGAGATGCGCAGGCGGTGCTTGGGCGCCACGGCTTCATGCTGGGACCAGACCCAGGCTCTACTTCCGTATGCACCATCGGCGGCGTCCTAGCGGATAACTCCGGCGGTATGCGCTGTTCTTTGGAACGCGACAGTTACCACTGCGTCGAAGAGCTAGTCTTCGTACTGCCGTCTGGCACTATCGTGGACACGGCGCGCGGCGACGCCGCGTTCAAGGCGCAAGAGCCCGAATTGCACGCAGCTCTTCTCGCCTTCCGGGATCGCCTGCGTGCTGACGAAAAGATGGTTCAGTTCCTGCGCAAGAAGTTCTCCATCCGTAACACCAATGGCTTGCGCATCGATGCATTCTTAGACGAGGACGAGCCAGTCCATATCTTGAAACGTCTCATGGTCGGCTCCGAGGGCATCTTTGGCGCCATCGTTGAATCGGTAATGAAAACCGTCAAGCTCCCCACGGTCAAAGCCACGACTTGGGTTGAGCTACCGAACCTGCGTGATGCCGCGAATTTCGTGCACCCCATCATGGAGGCAGGCGCCGAGGCCTGCGAACTGCTCGTGGCACCAGTCATGCGTCGCTCTGCCGAGCACTACTCGCACGCGCCAGCTTCCTGGAAAGACCTCGACGACGATGCAGCGGCGCTGCTGGTGGAGGTCGGCGGTGCTAACGAAGACGATCTTCATGACGCCATGGAAAGGCTGCAAGACGTCCTCAAGGACGCGCCTTTGCTACGCCCAGTCGAATTCGAGACCACTGCCGAAGGCATGCGCGGCGCCTGGGAACTGCGCAACGGTCTTTACGGCCTGCTCGGCGCCGACCGCCCCAACGGCACCACTTATATCACCGAAGACGTCTGCTTCCCGCCGGCAGAGGTTGGCAATGCCGCAGCAGATCTGCTGGACTTACAGCACAAATACGGCTATCCGGAGTCTGTCATGGGGCACGCGGCCTTTGGTAACCTTCACTTCTTCCTTACCCCTCGCTTCGACATCGAAGAAGAGCGCGAAGCCTACGCCAACTTCTTGGATGAATTGGCCGAGCTGGTCATCGACAAATACCAGGGATCGATGAAGGCCGAGCACGGCACCGGAGTCAACATGGCTCCCTTCCTCGAGCACGAATGGGGCCCCGAGGCTTTCGAACTGTTCTGGGAGGTCAAAGAGATGCTTGACCCGCACGGAATCCTTGCGCCAAATGTGAAGCTCACGCGCGACAACTCGGTCCATTTGAAAAACTTCAAGTCCTTCCCCAAGGTCGAAGACACCATCAACCCCTGCGTGGAGTGTGGCTTCTGCGAGCCCGTTTGTCCCTCGCGCCACGCTACTGTGACACCACGCCAGCGCATCGTCTTGCGCCGCGAGATGGCTCGCCAACCAGAAGGTTCCGAAGTATTGCGCAGGTTGCAGGAGGAATACCAGTACGACGCAGTAGACATGTGCGCCGCCGATGGCACCTGCTCCATTCCCTGCCCGATCAGCATCGACACCGGTGCTGTGATGAAGCAGCTGCGCAAGCAGGAAGCAGGACCAAAGGCAGAAAAGGTCGCACTGAGCACCGCCCAGCGCTGGGAGGTCGTCGAAAAGCTCGCCCGTGCCGGTGTCATCTCTGCCAATAAGATCCCGCACAAGCCACTCGAACTGGGCACCAACATGGCTCGCAACGTGGTCTCGCCCGACCTTCTGCCCACCGTTCCGGGGCCTCTTCCAAAGGGCGCCTCTCGCCTACCGGAGACACCCCGCGAGGGCGCGCAGGCGCTCTACTTCCCTGCCTGCATCAACCGCATCTTTGGTCGTCCGGCCGGCGCAGCCCCAGACTCCGTTGATCTACCGCGCGCCGTCGTGGAGCTCGGGCGGCGCTCGGGACAGCCGGTGTGGATTCCAAACGACGTAGCCGGCGATTGCTGCGGCACCCCGTGGTCATCCAAGGGCTATAAGGAGGGTTTTACCTACCAAGCCACCAAGATCGTGCGCGATCTCTGGCAGTGGTCCGACGAGGGCGCACTGCCGATCATTGTCGACGCCGCCAGCTGCACTCATGGCTTGCTCGACAACGTGCCAGAAGAGCTTTCCGACGCCGAGCTAAAATTGTGGAATCAGCTGCGCATCATGGATGTTGTGGAATGGCTGCGCGATGAAGTGGCCCCTCACCTGCCGATCGTGCACTCTATGGGCAGGATCGCAGTACATCCGACGTGTTCTACCCACCACATGGGTATCAGCGATGACCTCGTTGCCTTGGCCGGACTCTGCGGCGAAGCCAAGGTGCCAGAGGGCGCCATGTGTTGCGGCTCCGCTGGTGACCGCGTCATGCTGCACCCGGAGCTGGTGGAATCTGCCACCCGTGAGGAGCGAGCCAGCCTGGAGGCGGAAGACTTCGATGCCTTCGTCTCCGACAACCGCACCTGTGAGATGGGCCTGGAGATGATCTCCGGCAAGGCCTACGACTCAATCGCGGTACTGCTCGAGCGGGCTTCGCGCCCAGTGGTCACGCCTTAACGGCGGCCACCACGGTGGCGGTGGGTGGCCGTGAGCTGCACGGCATCCACCTGGCCAAGCTCCAGCAAAGCCTGGCGCAACGCAAACTGGAAAGTCCACAGGCGGCGGAACACAGGATCGAAACCTGCCGCCGCGGCTTCGCGTAGATGACCATCGAAATAGCTGCGCTGCTCGCGTAGCGATTCCACGTAGTGACCGCCCACGTGCGTCTGCGCGACGATGCGCAGATTCGAGTTGCGGTCGAAAAGCTTGTGCGTTTCCTCGAGCGTTGGGTAATCCAGACCGGGCCAGACATAGGCGCGCAGTACCTGTAACGCCGAGCGGGCAGCCGGGGTCATCGTCTCGGTAGCAAAAGTCGAGGCGAGCGCGACCCTGCCCTCTGGGATCAGAGAGCGATCCAGAATCCCCACGAAGCGCTTGCGCTCTGCAGGCGTAAGCAGCTCTAGCTTTTCCACGCTGATGATCGCGTCGTAGCGACCACGCCATTGTTTCGGATGCGGCACGGTGTCATCGATCTGCTGAACCTGTACCGAATCTGCTGCGCCCTCGAGCACTAGGGTTTCGTTGAAGTCCTCGACTTGCTCGGCGTCGGCAGTCAGCACATCCACCGTCGCCCGCCTGTTGACTGCTTCGACAGCCACATTCATTCCGGCTGCGGGATAAACCAGCAGATGAGTGCCGGCGCCGGTGCGCGTGGCGTCGAGAAGCCACTGCGCAGCACGCTTTTGGCCATCCTTTAGATCGGTACGGTCCACCGCAGTCGGCTCACTAACGTGCGTGACGTCAACGAAGTGCTCCTTAGGTTCCTTGCGGCCAGCCTGTGGACTAAAGCTAGGCACCGCCTCTCGGACTGTCGTGGGAACGCCGCTGGCAAAGATGCCGCCCGAATGGGTATAGCCATCACCGGCATAAAGACGCACCAATTCCACGGGTAACTCACCCGGGGTGGAATGCTCGACGTCGAGCTCGCGCGCCTTCGGGCGATAATTCGCACGCAGCAGTCCACGCAATACCTTGACCAGCTTGTCAGAGTCAGCGGTGGTCCACTCGCCCGCCAGATAAGATTCCGCAAAGCCAAGCCAGCCGGTGGCTGCGATGCGAATGAAGAGGGCGTCGTGCAACACGGAAAGGTCTGGTCCGCCCTCTGCCTTAGATTCAGGATCCAGATCCAACTCCGCGAGATCACAGGCCTTGGCGAATTCCGCCTCCGCACGCCGGGCTTTAAAACGTGCAAAGCTCACCGCCGGAAGCGTCGCTACGCTCGGCCACTGATTGGCATCGATGGTGGCTAGATGTGGAAAATCACCCATTGGTCCGGTTTTCTCCTTGGCAAACGTCTACGTGCACGAAGGCTTCCAATTAACCCTAGTGTGAAAAGCCCACCTAGATGCGCCGCCATGCCGAAGAAGGAGCTGTTTAGCCTACATAAAGTATGCATGTACGGTGACTAGGGTTTAGACTGATTCGGTACAAAACTTTTCGCTTTCTTAGGAAGGTATCTCCCCACTATGGCTGAAACCCCTTACCGCCCTGCAGGCGGACGCCACCATGTAGTCGTCATCGGCGCCGGCTTCGGCGGCCTCAATGCAGTTCAGCAGCTGAAGTACGCTGACGTTGAGATCACCCTGATTGATAAGAAGAACCATCACCTTTTCCAGCCGATGCTGTACCAGGTAGCCACCGGCATGATTTCCGCCGGCGAGATTGCTCCTTCCACCCGTCAGCTACTGCGCAACCAGGCCAACGCTCACTTCGTCAACGGCGAAGTCACCGACATCAACCTGGAAGGCCAGACCGTTACCGCTGAGCTGGAGGGCTTCCAGCGTACCTTCGCCTACGATTCCCTCGTCGTCGCCGCTGGCGCTGGACAGTCCTACTTCGGCAACGATCACTTCGCTGAGTTCGCTCCGGGTATGAAGACCCTGGATGACGCACTGGAGCTGCGTTCCCGAATCGTCTCCGCCTTCGAAAAGGCCGAGTTCGTTGACGACCCAGCTGAGCGCGAGCGTCTCCTGACCTTCGTCATCGTCGGCGCCGGCCCAACTGGTGTTGAGTTGACCGGCCAGATCGCCGAGCTGGCTAACCGCACTCTGCGTGACCAGTACTCCAACTACGGCACCACCAGCGCCAAGATCTACCTGCTTGATGGCGCACCGCAGGTTCTTCCGCCATTCGGCAAGCGCCTGGGCCGCAAGGCGCAGCGCACCCTGGAGCGTCTTGGCGTCGATGTGCGTCTGAATGCCATGGTCACTGACGTCACCGAGGACGCCGTCACTTACAAGAACATGAAGAACGACGAAGTCGTCACCATTGAGGGCGCAACCAAGATTTGGTCCGCCGGTGTGGCCGCTTCCCCACTGGGCAAGATGGTTGCTGACCAGGCAGGCGTCGAAGCAGACCGCGCTGGCCGTGTCTCCGTTAATGATGATCTGACCGTGGGCCAGCACTCCAACGTCTACATGGTCGGCGACATGATCTCCCTGAACCGCCTGCCTGGCGTGGCACAGGTTGCGATCCAGGGTGGCGCACACGTGGCCAAGCTCATCAAGGCAAAGGTCGACGAGGAGTCCACCGCCAACGAGCGCGAGGCATTCGAGTACTTCGACAAGGGCTCCATGGCCGTCATCTCCCGCTTCAACGCGGTTGTGAAGATGGGCAAGACCGAGTTCGATGGCTTCCCGGCTTGGGTTTCCTGGATGGGACTGCACATCATGTACGTCCTTGGCTTCCGCAACCGCACCACCGTCGCGGTGAACTGGATCCAGAACATGATCTCCCGCGACCGCGGCAACCTCGAAATCACCGAGCAGCAGCGCATCGCTCGCAACTTCATCAACAAGAACAAGTAGGCCCAAATAGTCGCTGTTCTAACTGTTGCAGCTATCCCCCGCACAACCACCAAACCACCTGGTGTGCGGGGGATTTTGTGTCCTTGATCTCGTTTCTGCGGAACCACGTCCGAAGACGCGTGACGGGTGGTTATATGAGAAATGTATCTACCCCTTCTCTCCTTACAAGGACGGTTCTCTATGCCTACTTCCTTGCTCAACATGGTCCCGCAGATTCTGGCCGGCCTTCTCACTCTCATCCTGACTCTCGTCGGTATTTTCACCGGCGGTTCAGTGGGCTCTAGCTCCAATGCACCGCAGCCGGGCAATCCCTCGGTTACGAGCCCTAGCAACGGAAACTTCAACGTGGCTGCAGATCAAACCCGCGTCTTCAACGAGCTCAACAAGTACCGCGCAAAGTATGGTTTGGAGGCGGTACAGCGCTCCAGCACGATGGATCAGCGCGCTCAGGAGTGGGCAAACTATCTTGCTGAGACCGGCCAGTTCTACCACGACCCTAAGTTCAATGAACGCGAAAACATTGCGATCATCATGACCAATGATGTGTCCGAAGCCGTCTGGAACAGCTGGCACAATTCCAGCGGCCACCGCGCCAACATGCGCGCTGACGATGCCAAGCACGCAGGCCATGGCGTAGCTATCATGAAGAGCGGCAAATTCAAGGGCCAGAAAGTCATTGTTCAAAAAATCTCTGACGTTGCAGTACCGAATACTAGGGCATAGTCCGCATTAGGTTGATGCATTGTCCAGCTCCCACAACGCCGTGGGAGCTGGACTCTTCTTTTGTCGATGCATCTGAACTCCGCAACATTGCGTGATAATAGACGGGGCCTCCAACGCACTACCTGCCGATAAACTAGGCAAACCGCCTTCGTGCACTCCCAGTCTTTGTTAATCTCACTTCTACAACAAGGGGTGCCGCAGGCCTGCGGCTGAGATTAGACCCTTAGAACCTGCACTTAGTTAGCACTAGCGAAGGGATAGTTGTGGAGAATTCTCATCCACGGGGTAGTTTGCCGCGCGTATTGACCATTGCGGGCACCGATCCGACAGGCGGCGCCGGCGTCCAAGCGGACTTGAAGGCGTTTATGGCTGCGGGTGCTTATGGCATGTCCGTGGTAACGGCGCTGGTGGCGCAAAATACGCAGGGCGTGCGCTCGGTGCACACGCCGCCGCTGGAGTTCCTACAGGCCCAGTTGGACGCAGTGCTTGACGACGTCACGGTTGACGCCGTCAAGATCGGCATGCTCGGCAATGCAGATATCACCGCCTCCGTGGAAAAGTTTCTAGACCAGCTAGCACCTTCCACGCCGGTTGTTCTCGACCCAGTCATGGTCGCAACGAGTGGCGATCGCCTCTTGGACGAGCAAGCTGAGGCCGCAGTGCGGCAGCTGTGCAGCAAGGCCACCGTGATTACGCCGAACTTGAAGGAGCTCGCGGTGCTCACAGATACTCCGCAGGCCCAGACCTTCGAGGAGGCTACGGTCATCGCCCAGCGCTGGGCTGCTGATACCGGCACTGCCGTCATCGTCAAAGGCGGCCACCTGCCATCCGGCGATGCAGGAAACGCTGCTGTAAGCGCGGACGGCGTCTTAGTGCAGGTATCGAGCCCGCGCGTAGAGACCAAGAACACCCACGGCACCGGCTGCTCACTGTCTTCGGCACTGGCAGCACGATTGGGCGCCGGCGAAGATCTAGCAGAGGCTCTGGAATGGTCCACCACCTGGCTGCACGAGGCGATTGCCAATGCGGATGCCCTAAACGTAGGAAAAGGCCACGGCCCGGTGGACCATGGCCATATGCTGCGACGCCTCGCAGGGCTTTCATAGCAGCTCGTATCAGCTACTCAAGCGCGTTTAGAGAAGGTCAGCGCCCGGGCGCGTGAGAACCGCCACCAGGAAGGTGGAGCTTTCCTTGAAGACCTTCATATCCCACGAGGAGAAAAGGAAATCAACGCGGAAGCCCACCTCCTTAGCTAAGGTCAGGAAGTCATCGAATGCCCAGCCGCGGCCCTCACCAAAACCGACGACAAAACGGCCGTCGGAATGCAGCGAGTTGTAGATATTGCGCAGGGCTGCCTCACGGCCATCTACTGCCAGGAAGGTCATGACGTTACCTGCAGATACCGCTAGGTCGAAGTCGCCTTCGGGAATCTCGTCTTCAGACAAGTCGCCGACTACCCACTGGCCATCCGGAAAGTCATGCTCGGCATGCGAAATCAGGATCGGGTCCACGTCGACGCCCACCACCGTGTGGCCGCGGCTCACCAACTCGCCGCCTAGGCGGCCCGTGCCACAGCCGGCGTCGAGGATGCGAGAGCCGCGTTCCACCATGGCGTCGGCAAGCCGTGCTTCACCGTGGATGTCTTTGCCCTGCGCAGCAAGCATCTTCCATTTGCGTGCGAAATTCTCCGAGTGCGCGGGGTTAGCTGCGGTTACTTCTTTCCAGGTAGGCATGAAAACTAGTATATGCCCTAAGCAGTGTAGGATTTAGCCGCTAAGTAAAACTGCCTGCCGAACCTGTTTTGGCGCGCAAACGTTATAGAAGTGAAGGAGGCTGAAACGATGCCGTCTGTCCCGTCGCCCTTTAGGCCACGCAAGAGAAACGATCCTCCTAGTTCCTCCCGCACCTTCTCCGTTCCAGCTGAGCGCGCGATAGAACACTGCCGTGTCTTCGTCGACGGCGAGGCACTACCGGGCGAGTTCACCCCTCACTCCGCACTCCGGACCGTCGAGGAATATGGCCGCGGATTCGTTTGGGTGGGTCTGCATGAGCCTTATGAATCCCAGATGACGAAGGTCGCTTCCGAGTTCGGTATTCACGAGCTGATTGTGGAAGACGCCGTTCAGGCGCACCAGCGTCCCAAGCTGGAGCGCTATGATGACCAGCTCTTCGTCGTCGCACGCTCGGTTAACTACCGCGACCATGATGAGGTTGCCGATAAGCGCCAGATCATCTCCACTGGTGAGGTCCAGATGATTTTGGGCAACAACTTCATCATTACGGTGCGCCACTCGGCTAAGCTGCCCAATCTCGCCTACACCGTGCAGGACGAGCAGGACTTGGTTGAGCTCGGCCCGGTAGCCATGGCCTGGAAGATTCTGGATATGCTGGTGGACCGCTACTCCGAGATCGTTCGCCTCATCGCAATAGAGATCGATGAGATCGAGGAAGAGGTCTTTACCCCACAGACCAAGTTCAACATCGACAGGATCTACATGTTTAAGCGTGAGATCTTGGAGATGAAGCACGCCATTGACCCGCTTTCGGTAGCGCTAAAGGCCATGACCAATGATCACAAGGATCTCATCTCCAAGCAGATCCGTTCCTACCTGCGCGACGTCAACGACCACGAGCTTGTGGTCAAGGACCAGGTTGCGGGCTTCGACGAGCGCTTAACCTCGCTTATCGACGCCTCCGTTGCCAAGGTGACCATGCAGCAAAACAGCGACATGCGCACCATCTCCGCGGTGGTCGGCATGTGGGCTGCCCCTACCCTGGTCGCCGGCATCTACGGCATGAACTTCGATGTCATGCCGGAACTGCACTGGGGCGGCGGCTACTTCATGGCGCTAGGCGTCATGGTGCTCGTGGTCGCGGTCATGTGGTGGTGGTTCCGACGCAACCACTGGCTCTAGGGCTGAAACAAACGCCCTAGGGAGTACACAGCATTCCCTAGGGTCCGCAGCACTATGGGTTGACCATCGTGCGCAGGTTCGTGCGCGCAATGAGTTTGCCGGCTTGGCGCATCTCAATGCACCAGATGTGAGTGCGCCGACCCAGCTGTACTGGTGTTGCCACTGCTTCCAGAATTCCGTCAGACACTGAGCGGATGAAGTCAGTATTGTTGTTGATTCCAACGACCGGTGCAGCCGCTGCAACGAAGGATGCAATGGAGCCCACGGATTCCGCGATGGAGCAATAAAGGCCGCCGTTGGCAACGCCCCACGGCTGGTGGTGCTCAGGCTTGACCTCAAGCTGGGCACGTACTTCGTCCTTCGAGACAAAAGTAAAATCCAGGCCGAGCAGCTCGCCAAAGCCGTGGTTGTGGGCGTTGAAAATCGCGAGTTCCTCGGCGGAAAGCGGGCGTTCTTGGACGGTGGCGACCATTTTCGCCATGAGTTCAAACTTGTCTGGGTTTTCTTGGCTCATGCCATGACAGAGTAGCTGCAAACTCTGACGTAGGATAGAGCCCATGACTGAAAAGACTGAACTCGCCCACATCGGCGTTGTCGGCTTGGCTGTTATGGGCTCCAACTTGGCCCGCAACTTTGCCCACAACGGCAACACCGTAGCCGTCTACAACCGCAGCCCGGAAAAGACCCACAAGCTCATCGAAGAGCACGGTTCTGAAGGCAACTTTATCCCTTCCGAGACCATCGAGGACTTCGTCGCTTCTCTCGAGCGCCCACGCAAGGCCATCATCATGGTTCAGGCGGGCAAGGCTACCGATGCAGTCATCGACCAGCTGGCAGAAGCCATGGATGAAGGCGACATCATCATTGACGGCGGCAACGCCCTCTACACGGACACAATGCGCCGTGAGAAGGAAGTAGCTGCCAAGGGCAAGCACTTCGTCGGCGCGGGCATCTCCGGCGGCGAAGAGGGCGCTCTCAACGGTCCTTCCATTATGCCGGGTGGTCCGGCTGAATCTTGGGAGACTCTGGGCCCAATTCTCGAGTCCATCGCCGCTGAAGTCGACGGCACCCCGTGCGTTACCCACATCGGCCCGGATGGTGCTGGCCACTTCGTCAAGATGGTCCACAACGGCATCGAGTACGCCGACATGCAAGTCATCGGCGAGGCATACCAGCTGCTGCGCTACGGCGCGGGCTTGGAGCCGGCAGAAATCGCTGAGGTATTCAAGGAATGGAACTCCGGCGACCTCGATTCCTACCTGATTGAGATCACCGCTGAGGTACTCGCACAGAACGATCCAGAAACGGGCAAGCCGCTTGTCGACGTCATCCTGGACGCCGCCGGCCAAAAGGGCACTGGCCGCTGGACCGCCATCAACGGCCTAGAGCTCGGCGTACCAGTCACCGCCATCGCAGAGGCAGTCTTCGCCCGCGCACTGTCTTCTTCTGCTACTCAGCGCGCAGCTGCGCAAGACGGTGAGCTGCCAGCAGGCCTCATCCCCTCGGATGTCGACAAGCAGGCGTTCATCGAGGACGTACGCCGTGCCCTTTACGCCTCCAAGCTCATCGCGTACTCGCAGGGCTTCGATGAGATTAAGGCTGGCTCCGAGCAGTTCGGTTGGGACGTTGACCCACGCGATCTTGCCACCATCTGGCGCGGCGGCTGCATCATCCGCGCGAAGTTCCTGGATCGCATCCGCGAGGCTTATGACACCAACCCGCAGCTGCCTGCTCTCATCCTCGACCCATACTTCAAGGGCGAGCTCGCCGAACTCATCGCTCCGTGGCGTCGCGTTGTCGTTGCCGCAACCCAGATGGGTCTGCCGGTGCCGGTATTCGCCTCTTCCCTGTCCTACTACGACAGCCTACGCGCTGAGCGTCTGCCGGCTGCGCTGATTCAGGGTCAGCGTGACTTCTTCGGTGCGCACACCTTCAAGCGCGTGGACAAGGAAGGCACCTTCCACATCGAGTGGTCCGGCGACCGCAGCCTGACTGAGATGTAAAAAGGCTTTTTCAGCCTTCTTTCAAGGCGCTAGGTTCTCTTCTTCAGCGGAGGATGCCTAGCGCTTTTGCTTTGCCTGGATTGCGGTCTAAGAAGCGTTGGCCACTAAGATTTAAGGCAATGACTACTTTCGCCGAACTCGGCTTACCGCAAGAAATCGTGTGTGTCCTCAACAAACAGGGCATCACCGAACCATTTCCCATCCAGCAGGCGGCTATCCCTGACGCGCTCGCTGGCAAGGACGTGCTTGGCCGCGGCCCGACAGGCTCCGGCAAAACCTTCACCTTTGGTCTGCCGATGCTCGCGCGCCTGGCTCAATCCGGCGCCTCGAAGCCTGCCCGGCCACGCGGCTTAGTGCTCGCGCCCACCCGCGAGCTTGCCACCCAGATCCACGAGCGCCTCAACGACCCAGCTAATGCCTTGGGCCTGCGCGTGCTTTCCGTGGTCGGCGGCGTGAACATCAATCATCACATCCGTTCTCTGGCACGTCCCGTCGACCTTTTGGTTGCCACGCCGGGCCGTGCACAGGACCTCATCAACCAGGGCAAGCTCTCCTTGGAGGACGTCTCCATCACAGCGCTCGATGAGGCTGACCACATGGCGGACATGGGCTTCCTGCCGCAGGTGCGCAAGCTTTTAAAGCTCACGCCTGCCGACGGCCAGCGCTTGCTGTTTTCTGCCACGCTGGACGGAGACGTGGACAAGCTGGTGCGCCAGTTCATGCACTCCCCAGTAACACACTCCACTGCGCCTGTTGAGGCTGCCGTGGACACGATGGAACACCACCTGGTATTCGTGGGCGACCGCGACGCGCGAAACGACGTCGTCGTGCGAATCGCCGCACGTGAGGGCAAGACGATCATGTTCATGCGCACCAAGCATGGCGTCGACCGCCAAGCCAAGAAGCTGCGCCGTGTGGGCATCAATGCATTTCCACTGCACGGCGATAAGGGCCAGGGTGCACGCACCAAGGCGATTGAGGGCTTCGCCGACGGATCCGTGCCGGTGCTCGTGGCTACCGATATCGCTGCCCGAGGCATCGACATCGCGAACGTTTCCCTTGTCGTCCACGTTGACCCACCAGCTGAGCACAAGGCTTATCTGCACCGTGCTGGCCGTACCGCGCGCGGCGGCGAATCAGGTGCCGTGGTGACACTAGTTATGGACCAACAGCGTGAGGAAGTTGCCAAGCTCATCAAGAAGGCCGGCGTTGCGGCAGCAGAACTCGATCTCAGCGATCGCCCCACCCCCGCCGGTGCCCCAGAGCTAGCCAAGATCACCGGCGCGCGTAAGCCAAGCGGTAGCCCCCTTCCTCCACCGAATCAGAATGCATCTTCCCAGCAAGGCGGGAAGAAAAAGCCGGTTGGATCCCGGAAAGGCTCGCAGGGTAAGCCTAATCAGCCGAAGAAGGGCTCGGGCCGCAACTCTACAGACCGCAGAGCCTCGAGCAACGGCAAGGGCTACCGCTCCCGCAACGGAAAGCCAGGTGGCTCTCGCCGCCGAGGTGGTGGTCAGCGCTAATGCTGCTGACTGAGCAGGAGTGGCGGACACGGCATGACGCCCACGTCTCCCGCGCCAACGAGCTGCTAGCCCAGTTCCGCCATCCCGGTGACTATCACCCGGTTTATGACTTCCTCTTCGAGTACTATCCGGTGCGTCCCTCGCATTTGCGCCGTTGGCACCCTGGCTTTAACGTCACGCTCGCCGGCACGCCGGGCACGATCCCGCATGAGGAATGGCGCGACTACCATCGCACAGAGCAAGGCGTAACCCTTGACCTGGGAAACTTCTGGGCACGGCGGGGCGATTCCATCACTTATATCCGCAACCTGATGGCTAAAACAACCACGAATCCGGCTCAGTTCGATTGCTTCGGGCTACATGAGTGGGCCATGGTCTACAAGACGGACTCACCGCGCCATAACCTGCCGCTACGCCTTGGTGCCGAACGCACCAACGAGGTAGTGGAATCCCATCGCATTCGCTGCACGCACTATGATGCTTTCCGATTTTTCACGGAGCCTGCGCGCCCGCTCAACCTCACGGTCTTGACCCGTGAGGGCCAACCAGACAGCGACCAGGCCGGCTGCGTCCACGCCACGATGGACCTTTACAAGTGGGCCTGGAAACTCGGCCCGCTGGTTCCAGGCGAACTGTTCATCGAAACGCTGGAACTTGCCATCGAAGCCAGAACACTCGACATGGAGGCCTCACCTTATGATTGCCGTGGCTGGGGCTTCGGCGTGGTCCCAATCGAGACCGCGGCCGGCAAGGCGGAATATGTGGAGCGCCAGCGCGGGCTAGCCCAGAAAGCCAAACCATTGCGTCAACGGCTTGTCGCCATTGTTGACGAAGCCATGGCGGCTACAATTAGCAACCGTTAATGTGGCCTCCTTAAGGCTCGATATCCGGTTGTGAGAACGGCTATTACCGCCCCAGTGTGGAAGGAACTTTCGTGGCAAGACATTCCAACGGCAAAAACACATTCGCAGTGGCAGGCTGGGTATTGGCCCTCCTTGCAGCGTTGATCCTCGCACTCGCCGTCGGCGCCTATTTCCTTTTCCGCGGCAACGATGACGCCTCGACCGCCACTGCAGCAGCGTCTTCCGCAGTAGAGCCAGCCGAGGAATCAGGCGCAGCAATTTCTGATGCTGCCGCGCGCGATGAGCAAGCAGAAAGCAGCGCCGCCGCAAGCTCTGCGCCTGAGTCTTCAGAAAGCGCTCCTTCTTCCGCGGAGAAGCAACCAGAGGAAAATAAGCCTGCCACGTTCGCCGAAAATACCCTGGTTCTCCTCGATACCTCCGAGGGTCTGGCACCGTATTTCAACCAGGTAACGCAGGCCTTGGGCAACACCGCCAACGCGCTTGGCGAAAAGTCTGGTTTGGTAGGCCTGTGGAACTATTCTTCCCCACTGTCTGAGACCGCGACGGTGGGCTACCGCCAGAATATCGGCTATGGGGAGGCCGCCCCAGTGGCCTTTGCCCTGCAGCAGTTTGGAACCGGCGGCGTTCCGCAGACCCGCAGCGCCGTGACCGCAGCGGTGGCAAACGCAGCCGACCAAGCCGCAGGCACCGAGCAAAAGGCCAAGGTTCTGCTCGTTACCACCGGTACGGCCCAAGACATGGATGATCCAACTTTCCAGCAAGCTCTCGCCGATGCCAAGAGCGACAACGTCTCGCTTTCCGTCGTGCATATTGGCCCCGGGGAAAAAGACGCAGTGCTTGACGACGCCGCCGATTCCTTCACCGAAGTCACCGACCCTGCCGACCAGTCCGCCCTCGAGAAAGCCCTAAATCAAGCCGCAGGAGTTTAATCGCCGTTGCTGGCCTTACGCCACCTCGGGGCCTCCCCCCGTAGCGTCTCCGTCTTTCGCTGCAAATGGTGAGGTCCAAATGGTGAAGTCCAAATGGTGAGGATCAGATGGTGAGGTCGCGTAACACCAACATCATCGCTATACATCAAGCACAGCTTTTACGTCGCGTCCTCACCATTTAGAGATCCGGCTGCGGTGCACCTAGAGCTAGTGCCTTACTAGCCCGTTCTACAGATATGAGAAAACGCTAAAACGCTTACAGTCCCCAACTCACGTGAGCTCGAGCTGGGGACTGTAAGCGTTTTGAAGCTGACCCGCGGGTTCCCACGGGAGCAAGGCCGCTTTACGCGGCCTAGGACCTAGGAGGACTTACGGTTGCGGCGTGCAGCCAGCTCGTCGATACCAATGACGGTCTCGTCCTTGAATTCGTCCAGGCGCTCTGCCGGGAAGGAAGAGATAGTGCCGGAAAGCTCCTTCAGGATGCCCGGGACCGCGATGCCGAAAACGCCCTGGCCGCCTGCCAAAAGGTCAATGACCTCATCGTTGGAGCGGCACTCGTAAACAGTGGTTCCGTCGGAGACGAGGGTCAGCTCTGCAAGGTCGTTAACGCCACGGTCACGCAGGGACTCAACTGCCAGGCGAATGTTCTGCAAGGAAATACCGGTATCGAGCAGACGCTTGACAATCTTGAGAACCAGAACGTCCTTGAAGGAGTACAGACGCTGGGAGCCGGAGCCACGTGCATTGCGAATGGACGGGTTGACAAGGTTGGTGCGTGCCCAGTAATCCAACTGACGATAGGTAATGCCGGCTACCTGGCAGGCAATTGGCACACGGTAGCCGAGCTCCTCGTCCGGTCCGACGTCGAAGAGCGACTCTTGCACGTAGCCCTCGCCTGCTCCGTGGGAGGCGTTGTACTCGTCTAGGTTCTCGTTGATGCTCACGTAATTACTCCAATGGGGTTTGTTGGAAGCCTCTAGGGCTTAATTAAAGGCCACGCCCCTAACCCCGTCAAGGCTAGAGGCTAAAGCTTGGCCAAACTCTCTAGCTTTACTTTAGACTTCTTCGTCCCCATTGTCATCATTAGTCACACGCGTGTCATTAGAATCTTTTTTATCTTCCGTTTCAAAAAAGTCCTCTTCAGAGACGCCCAACGAGCGCATCATCGCCTCGAAATCAGCATCTGCCTGCGGGTTACCCGAAGCGGAGCTATCTGAGCTGGACGTTTTCGCCACTTCCTCACCAGCATCGTCGGCGGGCGGATCGAAATGGAAATCAAAGTAAGCATCCATATCGTCATCCGAGACAAAGACGGCCACTTTAGACAACAGCTCTTTTTCTACAGTGATTGGTACATTGAAGTGTTCCGAAACCACCAGAGCATCGCTAAGCTTTGCGTCGTGCGCCTCACCCGCCGCATCGACGATGTCGACCATAAAGGTGCCTTCGTAATAGTTAACGATCTCAATGGAGCCCACGCCACCGAGTTGCTCAATGAGCTCGATGAGAAGGTCGTGTGTGGTGGGGCGGGTTTCGCTATAACCGTCGAGGCGCTGCATAACGCGCGCGCCTTCTAGTTGCGAGAGCCAAACGGGGAGGATGCGATTTCCTTCTACCCAGCGCATAAGAGCGCATAGTTCGCTTTCCGGCTCCATAACGTGAATGCCGTGGAACTCAAGACTAATTTTTCCCATGCTCTCCACTCTCCCACATTTGCCCGCCGCGTGGTGACGGAGAGCTTTATGTGGGCCGCTAGCACCAGGCACTAGCGGCGAAATCGGGAAATCTAGGAGTTGTATTCGTGACGCAGGTCAGTCTTGACCATGGTCGCGTGCAGCGAGACAACCAAAGCGGTCATCTGCTGTGACAATTCCTCGGCCTTCTGCACGGCAGTATCCGAGTTGGAGTTGGCCACCGGGGAGGCAACCTGCGCGATGAGATCTGCTTGGCGGCGGGCATTGTTGCGCAGCGACTTCAGCTGACGCTCTTCAAAACCGAATGCCTTAAGAGCTACTGCGGCAGATACTACGGAGACGTCATCCGCATCGAAGAACCCCGATGCGTCCGGGGTAATCAGGCCAATCTTGACTAGGCCGGCAACCTCCACCTCAGTGGAGCCTGCCTGATCAGCAACCTCTGCGTCAGTAAGACGCGTAACAACCGGAGCACGGAACTGGTCCGGGCTCAGCAACGTTTCTGCCTTGCCAGCAGAAACGATTGCAGTGACCTGGCCGGAATCCATAGCTTCCAGCTGCTCACGGATGACCTTCAGCGGGGTGTAGTTGTCACGCTGAGAGGTGAGAATGTAGAGAAGGCGATCAACGTCTTCCTGAGTGAAACGACGGTAACCGGAGGCAGTACGCTGCGGCGTGATTAGACCTTCAGACTCGAGGAATCGAATCTTCGACACGGTGACGTCTGGGAACTGCTGATTCAGATGTTCCAGGACGACGCCGATCGACATGGTCTTAGCTTTTTTGGCCTTAGCGGTCCCTTTCCGCAGGGCCGCGGCGTTAGACTGTGCTGCGCTCACTATACTTCTCTTGAATTTCTCTAAAGACTCGAAACGTGTTTATTGATTGGCGATGAAGACCAGACGGAACTTGCCGATCTGGATCTCGTCACCCACGTGAAGAACCTGGGAGTTACGCGGCTCGCGGTTGACGTAGGTGCCGTTCAGGGATCCGACATCGACGACCTCAAACTCGCCCTCGTTCACGCGGAACTCAGCGTGGCGACGGGAAACGGTGACATCATCCAAAAAGATGTCTGCCTCTGGATGACGGCCCGCGGTGGTGGTTGGGCGGTCCAACAAGAAGCGGGCACCTGCATTCGGACCACGCTTTACAACGAGGAGGGCTTGGCCCTCGGAAAGGTTTTCCGCACCTGCAACGGAGGTGTCATTACCGGCGGCAGCGCCGTTTTCCATCTCCTTGAGAAGGTCTGCACGGAATACAGAAGTGGTTTCTACCTGCGGTTCCGGCGTACCGGTATGCTCGCTCATTTTTACCTCCGAAGTGTCGGATTAGTGTTGACTTATTCCATATTAGCGATTCGCCCGCTTCCGCGAGCATCCTCACCAGATTTGTTTCATAAATTACTTTAACGGAAGATATTACCGATTCCTTTAAGTACGGAATTTCCTCCGCCAGACAAGGGATTATCGGAGACCATATACGTCCAGGTGGCACTCGGGCGGGCAAGCCCCGAATCTTCCAGGTGAGCACCTTTTTCATCAATGTCCACCGACTTGAAGGTAGCCACCGACTCCTCCACGGCACGTTGCGCCAAATCCTTGAACTCGCGGACCGCAATACGGTGATATTCGTCGATCGGTGTCTCACGGGCAATCGCGCGCAGGTGAATCGACTCACGGACATCGTCCATCAGCTCTAGGTGGTCGGCCCACGCTAGGTCGAGATGGTAGAGCATGATTTCCCGAGCGGCTTTTTCCTTTACCTCTGCGGGAAGTTCGGCAAGCTCCGCGGCACGTTCGGGAGCGCGCTCAGCTAATTCCTCCCAGGCTTTTGCGGTGTCGAGCAGCTTCGCTCGGCGTTCATCGATGATAACGCGTTGATCCGCCAACAGCTGGTTGTACTTCCAAGTCTGCGCGTGAATTTCCAGCAGCTGGCCTTCGGTTACGCGCTGACAATGCGCCACGAAGTCTGCCAGGCGTTTGGATTCAATACGGCCAGTTTCGTCCGGCTGCGCCGAGAGGGCTTCGTCCTCCCCGCCTTGCTTGACGACGTCGTCTTCCAAAGACACGAAGAAGAGCGACAGGCCCGGGTCTCCTTGGCGTCCAGCACGCCCGCGCAGCTGATTATCCAGGCGGGAGGTGCGATGGCGCGAAGTACCGATGACGGCGAGACCGCCCAGCTGCGCGACCTGCTCGCGGTCAGCCTCAGTAGCGCCGCCCAGCTTGATGTCTGTACCGCGGCCGGCCATCTGCGTCGAGACGGTCACGCGTGCGATATCGCCGGCTTCGGCGACGATGCGAGCTTCCTCAGCATCGTTCTTGGCATTGAGCACGCTGACTTCGACGCCGCGTTCGCGAAGTGCCTCGGCTAAATCCTCCGACTCCGCGACATCGTGCGTGCCCACGAGAACCGGCTGGCCAGTAGCGTTAAGGGCCACGATTTCGTCGACAATAGCCTTCGATTTCTCCTCGACCGTGGCATAAATGCGGTCGGCCTCGTCGAAACGCTGCAGTTGTTTATTGCGCTCGATTACAGAAACGCGCAGATCATAGAACTGACGCAACTGGTCAGTCGCCTCAACCGCGGTGCCGGTCATTCCGCACACCGTCGGGTAACGGCGCATCAGCTCCTGCAGAGTGATCGTGTCGAGGATGCGGCCACCCTCGGAGACTTCAAGGCCTTCCTTAGCTTCCACCGCAGCCTGCAGGCCATCCGGCCAGCGCTGCAAGTCAGCAACGCGGCCGCGGGAGGCGTCGATTAGCTGCAACTTGCCATCTACAACGATGTAGTGGATATCGCGAATCAGCAAGGCCTTGGCGTGCAAAGCCAGATTCACCTTGACCAGAATCGTTCCGATGTTGTCCTCGGAATACAGCGAGTCAATGCCCAACTCGCGCTCGACGCGTGCCGCGCCATCATCGGTCAAAGCAACGGTACGGCCATCTTCGGCGATGACGTAGTCCAAGTCCTCACGAAGTCGCGAAACCACATTGGTGATGTGACCCGTGGGAGCCTCCCCTGGACGGTTTCCTGCCAGTACCAACGGAACCAGAGCCTCGTCGACCAAAACAGAGTCAGCCTCGTCTACCAAAGCGACGTCGGCTCGCGCCTGCACGGTCTGCTCGCGACTAGTGATCTGGTTATCGCGCAGCACGTCGAAGCCGAGCTCATTGACTGGGGCATAAATAATGTCGCAGGAATACGCTTTGCGACGCTGCGCGGCGTCCTTCTTCTCCGTCACGGAGTCTACGGTGAGGCCAAAAAATTCGACTAGCGGGCGCATCCATTCAGCATCCCGATCGGCCAAGTAATTGTTTACCGTCACAAGGTGGACGCGCTTACCGGTCAATGCGAAGCCGGTTGCGGCCATGGCTCCGACGAGGGTCTTGCCCTCACCAGTGGCCATCTGGATGACGTCTCCGGAAAGCAGGCGCAACACCGCTTGGGACTGAACGTGGAAAGGTTGCATGCCAAGCGTACGCTCGCTGGCCACGGCAAGGGCTGCCAAAAATCGCGCTTTATCTGCGATTTCACCCTCACGCACAGAGTCGCGGGCGGCTTGTGCCACGGCGGCGTCGTCAAGCGCGGATAGCTCCTGGGTCGCAGCACCGGAGCTATCCACGATGGCTTTCGACTTTTTATCGTTCCGCTCGCTCTGCGCACCCATGGCCTTCCAAAACCAGCCAAATGCACCCATGTTCGTCTCCGTTACTGTTGAATGCTTCTTAAGTAAATCTTTAACTCTACCGACTCTAGCTAACCCTCTGTGGCCTATGTAGAGACGGCTCTATATCCTAGTCTTTATGCAATCTGTGAACGTGAAGCTCCCGTCCTCCACTGGAACCATGATGGCGGGTACCATTGACTTTCCTGACTCCGCGCCACAAGCCTTTGCGATCTTCGCGCACTGCTTTGCTGGATCGCGCCACACTCCCGGTGCAGCTCGCGTATCTAAGCAGCTCACCAATTTCGGCGTAGCCACCCTGCGCTTCGATTTCCCGGGCCTCGGCCAGTCCGAGGGCAACTTCGGTGAGACCAACTTCAGCCAAAATGTTGCTGATATTCAGGCTGCAGCAAACTGGCTGGCTGAAAACTACTCCGCTCCGCAGCTTCTGATGGGCCACTCCTTGGGCGGCGCCGCCTCCCTGGCAGCGGCAAGCGGTATTCGCTCGCTCAAGGCAGTAGCAACCATTGGCGCACCATTTGATCCTGCCCACTCTGTTTTGCACTACGCCGACAAGATTGGTGAGGTCGACGCAAACGGCGAGGTCGAGGTCATCCTCGGCGGTCGCGCGCTGACCATCTCCCGCCACTTCCTCGAAGACTTGGCGGATACCAACCCAGAGGAATACCTGCGCCGGCTGCGCAAGCCGCTGATGATCTTGCACTCCCCGATCGACCAAACCGTTGGCATCGACAATGCCCAGAACATCTTCTTAAAGACGCGCTACCCCAAGTCCTTGGTGGCCTTGGACAAGGCAGACCACCTCATCACCAAGCAGGGTGCCGCTGCCCGCGCCGCAGACCTCATTGGTGCTTGGTTCGAGCAGTTCATCGTGCCGGAGAATGTACCAGCCCACATCGATGAAACCGCAGCTGAAGCGCAGCCGGCAGTCGGCACTAAGTTCGGCGTGGTGGTTCGCCACAATGAGCGCAGCGTCACGGCTGACCGCCCCAAGAAGCAGGGCGGAAAGGGCCAAGGTTTTACCGCGGAGGGCCTGCTGATGTCCGCGCTAGCTGCATCGACCACGCAGACAATTAAGGAAGCCTCCAAAGGCATGCCGCTCGACGACGTCCAGGTCAACGTCACCCATGTGGGGGACACGACGTTTGAGCGCCGCATAAAGCTTGTGGGCGATCTTTCCGCGCAGCAGAAGTCGACCTTGCTCGAGGCCGCGAAGTCCTCTCCTGTTGAGCAGTTGCTGGGCGCCGCCCAAATCGTGGACGTCGAAGCATGATCGTGCTCAACCCCTTGAGCCCCGAAGCCCGCTGCCCTTGTGGGCTCGGGCTTTGCTTCGGCGAATGCTGCGGCAAGTTCCACGGCGGCAAGCCCGCCCCGACCGCAGAGGCCCTCATGCGCTCACGCTTTTCGGCCTTCGTGACCGGCGATGAGGATTACTTACTGCGCACCTGGGACCCGGAAACCCGGCCAGAGCGCCTACACCTGGAAGACAACGGTATCCGCTTTTATCGCCTGGACATCATCGATACCGTCGATGGCGGCCCGCTCGATGATACGGGAATCGTGGAGTTCGAAGCTTTCTACAAAGGCGCGGCCGCAGGCTCCCAGCGTGAGCGCTCCCAGTTCCGGCGCACGCAAGGGCAGTGGGTATATAGCACCGGCGATTTTTAAGCAATACCCAGCTCACACAGGCGATTGGAATCAGTGAATACTACTGATGTAATCTATTCAGGTCGCATCCTCGAGATGTGACGGCGGACTATGGCGCAGTTTGGTAGCGCACTACACTGGGGGTGTAGGGGTCGCAGGTTCAAATCCTGTTAGTCCGACCAAACCGGAAGACGGTTTCGTGAAACTAACTTAAATCGTTTGCGAAACTGCCTCCGATAGATAAACCCACCGCTTCTATGCGGTGGGTTTAGTCGTTTTCGCCGTGATCCAGGCGTTAAACAATAAGACTTCCTTCATGGTTCGTCCCCTCTAAAACGACTAATAGCCCGGAACCTCAAATCGGTTTTCCGAGCTAACTGTGTGAAAAGTATTCAGTTGGTCTTAGGCCACGTGCTGCGCAGGCGGCGCGTTCGGGTGCGCGCCAGCCAGCTCCGGATCGCGCGGCGGATGCGGATCGCGCACCCTAGGTGGTGGTGTCTTTTCATCCCTCTCCACACGTCCAAGAAAACGCCGGATCATAGAGGCATTGGCCGCAACCACACCAAGAGCCGTATAGAAGAAAGCCGCAGCAAAACCACGAACAGGTCTACGTGTGTGGTCACCAATGGCAGCACCACCGCGATTGTTCTTCACATAGTCGTTGCGAGTTTCAATCACATTGCGCCAGGTGCCGTATATTTTCTGCCACTCAGGTGTCTTGTAGGCCGGGCCAGTTTGTCGGTAACGAATACCCTCAGTGTGAGGGATGGTCACAGAGGACTTATTGGTACAGCACTTGCCCTTCTGGCTGCGCGGGGCTTCAAGACTAGGTGATGGGATAATAGGCAATCCTTTAGCGCGAGCATCCTGCCTCTCGGCCTTTTGCACCAAGGGACATACCACTGTCTTTCCTTTACCGCGGCCAGGACAAATAAACTGTTGACTCTCGCCGGTATCATCAACACCTTTACGACGCATAGCATAGGCGCGGCGCTCTTTGATTCGCTCCTTGTAGGTGTCCTCGTCAATAAGACCAGCCCTGAACTGCTCAGTGGCCTCAATCAGTGACTTCGGCATGGCCGGGCAATACCAGTGGCCTTCGACAAGGTTCATGGTTTCAAAGCTGCCGCGCTGGCCCAACTGGTTGGACTTGTAATCACCAACCAGCGTGTATCCCTTTTTGCGTAGAGGCTCGTGGAAGTCTTTGGTCTTGGCCACAGCGAAGTACGCACGGTCTCCAACCACCACGCCTTTCGGCGTAGTCGGATCATCGGTGAGGTGCCGCATGGCTTGCAGCCCACGGATCGCCGGGCTGTGACTAGGCCGGTCAAAAGCCATGCCCATAATCAGGTGAGGCTGTGCATATGGGCCTTGATTTCGGATAACCCCAGCCACGAGGGTGGCCTCCCAGCCCCACACGTGCTTGGCGTTCTTCCTGCGCTTGTTTTCGCCATGTGTTTCCTGTTGCTCATCGCGGGAATACCAGCCTGCCTCCGGCTCAGACGACATAAGATCATCCGGTCGGTTCGTCCATCGGTTATTTCCACGGCGAACCCCTGGAATCAGGGTGCCGTCTAGGGTGAGGTCTCCCTGCCAGTTGTTTAGGTACTCCTCGGGCATATCTTTGGTGCTGGCCATGACCAGCTGGTTGAAGACATAGGTGGCGCGCTGCCATTTTTCTTCGCGGCGCTTTGGGTCTTGTTCGTCCATTAGCCGGTTGAACTCAGCACGGGTTAGCCGTACATGGTGTGGGATGTTGTCGAAAGGATCAACCAGTTCTAAAAACCTGTGCAACGCGCGCCACAGGCGGTGGTACCACAGGCCATGCTGAACAAAGTAATTATCGCCCACGCGACGTGCCTTATCGCGGCTGGGCAGCTCAAGGAGTTCCAGGGCTTTTTCAGTGGTGTCTTCACTGGCAAGTAGTGCAACCATGGTGGTCAGATGCATGGGTTGCCCAGAGCGAGCCAGAATCAGATACAGCGCAAGGATGGCGCGGTCGCTGACAGTCTTTGGTCGCCCACCTTTGAGCGGGTCGTATCCCTCCTCGCGCCGCCACGTCTCAAGGTGAAAGCAGATGTCGGTGCGGTCGATGATGCCCAGTGCCCAGGACACACTGGCTCCATCCAGGCGCAGCAGCGGGGTGGGAGTAACCGATATGCGGGCCATTTATCTCTCCTCCCCTGTAGGTTCCACCAGCCGCAGCGGCGGATAGGCCGGTTCGTCCCTATTGCCTGTAGTCCACACCCAATACTCGGCCTCAGTTAGTGCCCCGGCCTCGACGATCATCCGGTGGAAGGTGTCATGGAATGGCTGTATGGTGCCGGTGGCATAGACCAGCTGGTTAAAGTCCACGCGCTCGGCGGCATGATGAGCAATCCAGGTGTAGCGCAGCCTGTTGATGTTGGGTGCAAGCCCGGTACTCGACGGGTTTTGGCTGGTCTTGTGGATAAAGTCAGCTATCAGGTGTGGGCCTGTGGCATCGTTGCGGCGGCGCGCTGAGTTCGGTTTCACCAGTGGTTCGTCGTTACGGTCTGCGCCCACACCGCGCAGGACTTGACGCATGACATCGCCATAAGGCGCGGTCAACGGAATGGTTCGCGACGTAAGGCCTCGCCCACCGCGGGCATGTACTGCTAGCACGGTGCCGAAGTCAGTGAAGTCGCCGTAGGTGCAGTGATAAATCTCCTCTGTGGTCATGCCAGCACCAAGGCCTAAGGCCATAAGGATGTAGGCCACCCGCCGCGATTCGCGGCGGGGTCTAGAGCGCAGCCAATCCGTAATACGGATTAGCTCGTGGGAGGTGTAGGCGCGGCGCTTCGACTTCGCAGCAGGATAGATAACCTCGGGCAACTCTTCGACCCAATCCAGCGCGCCGTGGTGCTCGATGACGTGGCGCGCGCAGCGGTTAAGGAGGCGGCGGGTGGCATCGAGGCTGGTTGTGGATAAATCTGTGCGGTATTGCAGGTAGTTGTGAATGGAGCCGCCGTCTTTAAGCAGCATGATGCAGTTGTCCACGGTTAAATCCACGTACCAGCGGTTATGCACGTAGCAAAAGTATGCCGCGAGTTGACGCTTGCGGTTGCCTGCGGCCACGGGTGTGGTGGCGGGCAGTAATCCGCGCGTAGTCAGTGTGTCGATCACGGCATAGACCTCACTGTATTTAGACTTAAGTGGTTCGTCCTTTAGTTCTGTTGTCTGAAAAGGTGGCTCGTGGCTTCCGACATTCCTGCTGAGGCTCCTGTGAGGCGCTACGCCGACTGGCCCAACGCCCACATCGAGGCCCATGACCCGGTGATGCGGAAGTTGCAGGACTTCGCCCGCAACGTCCAACAGCTCACCATGGACGGCAGCTACCCTTCTGCCAAGCACCTGGCCGAGGCCTGCGGGGTTCCGGCCTCCACCATCACCCGCATCATCCGCGGCGAGATGATCCCGACGGGACGTGTCATCGCCAATATCGAGATCACCACAGGCAAATCCTTGTGGCCGCGCCATAGCAGCCACCGATACGGGATCTAGTGGCCCCAGCGCTGGAAACTGCATGTCTTCCACGCTGGTCAAGTGGCTTTTCGGGTGGCGTTGTGTACTCATGGCCCAAGAGGTGAGCACACATCACCGCCAAAACTGGTGGCGGTACCTTCGTTTTAAGACCACGTAGAAAACCCGCAGGTCAAAGCTTGGTTCGTCCCCTTGTTCAGTTTTGTTGTAATCGAGCCAGTTTGCGTATCCGCAAATATGGTTTGCATATCCGCAAACGGCGGGCCTTAAAAAGACCCCATGTACAGCGCTAGCTACAGCACGTGTAGCCCGCCGACAATTGGCCCGTTGGTGGAGCCTCCTGCCAGCAACATCCGGTAGGCGTGGCGGCGGTTAGCCCCAGCCTCAACCACGTAGTCCTCGAACTGGTGCAGCGACTTTAGCCCTGCTGCGGCACACAGCACATCAGCTGGCACCCCGGCTAGAATCCGGTCAACAATCCAGGTGTTGCGCAGCCTGCGAGTATCCGGCACCATCTCCGGGGACGTGCTCGGTGTCACCCGGCGCAAATACGCCGAGAGCTGACCCACGTGCTCATTGTCGCGGCCCGGCCTAAACAGGTAGTCGTCTGGCGCGGTGGAGTTAATCACGGCTTGTAGTGACTCGATGTGGGTTTTCAGCAGTGGCACCTCGCGCGGGCCTGCCCCGCGGTAGCCATGTGGGAAGACCAGCACGCCGTCCTGGTCTACGCGCACGTCTTGGCCTTTGAGCGTGCAGATTTCACCCGCGCGCAAGCCTGCGCCCAGTGTCAGCGACAGCACGGTTAGGAAGTTGCGGCGGCGCGCAGCCGTGGGCTGGGATAAAGCCCAATCCCACAGGCGGTCGGTGGCGTAGCGGTCGTAGGGTTTAAGCGCTGGCTCATAGGTAATCGGGTGCTGGAAGTCGGGGTTCCAGTCGTCGTTTAGTGCCTCGCCCACCCGGTACAGCAGCGAGCGCTGCGTACCTGCGGTGGACGGGCTTAACTTCGCTCCCGCCCCGGTCAGGAAGTAGTTTCCAATGATGTCAGGATGGAAGACGGTTTCGACGGAGACCACACCGTAGCTCACCCACACCCAGGCGGATAGCTTGGCCACGACATTGAGCGTCATGCGCAGTGTGTCGCGGCTGGTGGACTCGGGCTTAATGTCCAGTGCTCGCACGCAGTCGCGGGTGAAGTCAGCAACCTGGCTCCAGTGCTCCTCGCGCACGGCCTGTGGTGTGTAGTTGGCGATGATTGCCTCAAAGTCAGCTGCGGTGTAGTTACTCGTCATGTCCCTTTCTCCTTAACCCAGCAGTGATTAGGGATGTACAAGATGCAGCAGGCGGGTTCTTTAGCTCAGAGAGCCAGACTGCATCTTGCGCTATCTAGTCTGGTTTGCGGATACGCAATTTTGCAAGGAGGTGGGTCTACATCGCCAACCGCGCAGGTCTTGTTTATATGGCCAGCACCTGCGCGGTTTTATGCGCACTGTCGGGACGAACCTACACACTATGTGGTGTGCACACCCGCGCGATCTCGCCATATCTAGTACCCCCGCTAGTGCGACGCGGTGGCCTCCTGATGTGACCTGGAGCCGCGCGGCGATACCGTCTTGTGCCGACGCGCGACTGCCACCACTACATCTAGATCTACTGCCCCCGTGTGAGGTTAGTTAGTCAGGCCGCGACCTGCGCAGCTACAAAAACGCGGTGCGCCATGGTCTAGCGTGAGCACCGTTGGGACAGTTTGCGGATACGCAAACGCACACCCCGCAAGCTGTGCCCACTCCACCTGTCCACACCGCACACGAAAGGGGACGAACCATGTCCATCCTTGACCTCACAGCACCCCTGTACTGCCAGTACTTCACCGCCGAACTTGAGGTAGACGACCTCGCCCAAGTCACCGAAACCCTGAAACAAGGAAAGCAGGTAGCCAACACCATCCTGTCCATGTCCACCGCCGCGCTCTACAACCACGTCCTTGACTTCACAGGCCCAAAGGGGCGTATCAGCGAGCGCGAAATCAACGTCCTCACCGCGTTTAACTCCATGTCCGTAGCCACCGCCCCGGTGCGCGTGACCTTCGTTACCTTGGCCGACACCTACGGCAACCGCACAGGACTCACCCGCATCCAAGGCGGTGAGTCCGCCCGCGGCCTAATCCCGCTTACCCGGTCTGTAAACGAGGCCACGGT